>ULNF01026010.1_pt1 | contig 15918 bp, 10 predicted proteins | sample 1951851 | NCBI WGS metagenome assembly ULNF01 (sample SAMEA4835570, study PRJEB28245) | human gut metagenome | biome: gut microbiome; material: fecal sample | place: Denmark | collected 2008 | reverse complement strand
GTTTATCGGACAGCCTTTATATCCTAAGTGCATCAACAGTTTACAGAAGCTGCATCTGAACATCTTTTGTAAGAACATCAGTATAGCTGAAAGAAACTGTTTGAACTGTATCATCTAATTTGTTTTCAACTTCAACAAGGAAGATGCTTGGATAAGTCTCGCTGATAACACCCTCTGTAATGTCAATTTTGTGTCTTCCGCGGTTTGCACGGATTTTAACTCTGTTTCCGACATTCTTATCAACCGAAGATTTTACTTTTTTAATATCTGCTTGACTCATGTTTCACCTGTACCTTTCAAAAATAGATTGCTTATAATTCAATCTGAACAAAATGCTACAAGAGAAATTATATCATAAAACTAGGAATAAGTCAATTTGAGCACTTTCTGGCAGCATTGACATATAGGCAAAGTTAATATAACATAATTAAAGACTAAAAAATTAAGATAGATAAAAACAGGAGGTGAAGTATTGAAACATATAATGATAGACCTTGAGATGAATAAAATAAAAAAGCAGTACAGAGAAGATAAAAAGCTCTCAAATGAACTGATTGAAATAGGTGCGGTAAAGATGGATGATGATTTTAATGAGGTTGACAGGTATCAGACCTATGTAATGCCTGACTACGGAAAGATGGATCCGCACATAATAAAACTTACAGGTATAACCGATGATAAATTGGAGGGTGCGCCAAGATTTAAAGAAGCTATGTGTGATTTTGAAAAATGGATAGGCGGCGGAGCTGTTACATTTTATTCATGGAGTCTCGCAGACATAAGACAGTTTCAAACTGAATCTTCATTTAAAGAATACGACTCTGAGACACTGAGAAAGATGGAAAAAAACTGGATAGATTTTCAGGAGGAATACAGCAGGCTTCTAGGGATAGACAAGAAAATAAGACTGAAACAGGCTGTGGCATCGGCTGATTATGATTTTAAGGGAGCTGCACATACGGCACTTGCGGATGCGGTGAATACAGCAGAAATACTTAAACTTTCTAAAAAACCGGATGAGTTTGAACGTGTCATGAAGCCGATACTTGACCTTTTTAGAAAGGATGAAAGCGGCACGACGCTTCTTGATATGTGTCCCGATTTTTTTGCAAAGGCATTAGAAAATGAAGAAATAAAAAAGAATGAATAGATGTTAAAAAATATCTATTCATTCTTTTTTGTTTATTTACATTTTAACATATGTAACATTTTAACAAATGTAATAAAAGGTATTGTAAGCTTTTAGCGTACCGTTATGCGTACACGAGCTTTCTTTCCGTTAAATGATTTTAATGTAATTGTTGTTCTTCCGCGTTTTTTTGCCTTAACTTTTCCGGATGAATTTACTGTAGCAACAGATTTTCTTGATGAGTAGTATTTTATTTTTCTGCTGTAGCATCCTTTTGAAAATCTGACTTTGATTTTAAGAGAATGACCACGGCGCATAGTTGCCTTTTTATAAGGACGGCTTGATATACGTTTTGGAGCATTGTATACATTAACTGTATATGTTGCGATATTTCCGTCATTAGAAATAGCAGTTATTCTAGCACTTCCCTTTGAAATGCCTTTTATTTTGCCTGAAGTCTGGTTTACTGAAACAACTTTATTATTGCTGCTTTTGTAAGTTACTGTCGAACTGTCTGTTTTGTTTGAAAGTTTTGCTTTTAATGTATAAGTTTCACCTTTACCTATTTTGACTAAGCTTTTAGAAAATGAAACTTTTGTATTTGTGGTTGCAATTCCGTTTGATGTAAAAGCCTTTATTGGCAGATTGTTCATAACTCTGTTGTCTATTGTAGTGCAGTCATGCCATGACCATGTTTTGTCATCATTCGCATAAATAAAGCTCTGTCCCTGTTTGCTGCTATATGAATAAAGCACACCATCAATTGTTTCTGATTCGTCCTCATAAGGAATGTATGCTTCGTGTCCTGATGAAGAATCATATTTATATGTAATTGTTACGGCAAACTTGCTTCCAGGTGTAAGTGTGCAGCTTGTAGGGAGCTTGACTGTGTGGTAGCCGCTGTAATCTGCTGTTCCGGATACTGTACATGAACTTGCAAGTGTACCCGTATCAGGAGTGTCACCTGTAAGGTTTTTATATATTTTTACAGTATATTTCTGATTGTCTGTTATCGTGTAGAAAGATACTGCGTTTAGAGTTTCCTCAAATGATGAGCCGCTTGTAAATACATTTGCACCGGTAATATCACTGCTTGAGAAAGCTGCAGCGTTAGACCAGCCGTTGCCGTCATACTGATAGATATTTTCATAGTTTGCAGTAGATTCAGCAGCCATTGTGTAAATATCTGATAATGACGGTTCTTCGTAAGAAACCCAGAAGTAACCGTTGTCATTGTAATCTGAACCATAGCTGTTTGCTATAAGCCATGCACCGTTTGAAGAAGGTCTGCTTCCTGACTTAAAGTTATTTTTTGAATAACTGTCATCCCATCCGATAAGAGTTACGCAGTGGTTGGCAGCCTGAATAGCTTTCTTTCCTGTAAGTTCCGTCTGATAGTATGATTTTCCGGAATTTGTTCCTGTCTCAAATCCAACAGAATCGTAGTAGAGAGAAACATTTAAAGCACCCTGATTCATAATAGCTTTTTTAATAGTGTCTCTGCTGCTGTTGTCAAGACAGTCTGCGTTTTGAAGATGTGCGTATGAATCATATCTAAGGCTTTCTCCGTTTGATTTCATTGTGTTTATCATCTGCTGTTCATCGGAAAGAGTATCAGCAGTAAACGGAGCGGCACTTTCACTTTCTGCACCTGACCATGTTGCCAGTGTGAAAATTGCAGAGAGGGCACTTCCACCGGCATCATATGCATTAAGTGTCTGTGAAACACCTGATGGGTAAAAAATGTTAGATGGCGGAGTTATACCTGTGAGAGTGTTGCCGTCACCGTACATGCTGCTGTTTGCATCAGTAATTGGATTGTATGTATACCAGGCGAGGTGGCTTTCAGAGTAATCAGCTGTATCAGCTGTATTCAATCCATTTAGGATGGAGTTTGATTCCATAGCTTTGAGTGCTGCAAATGCCCAACAGCTTCCGGTGATACCCTGATCCCTGACAGATGTAACCTGATTGTAATTTCTAAGGTCGTATGAAGATGGAACAGAAGTTGCTTCTTTTCTTTTTGAAGATGCAGAAGCAGAAGAGGTATCAAAATCTATTGCATTACCGTTTTCATCAACATATGAATAGCGTAAAAGTCCGTCGTTATTTCCTGACACTACTCTTGATACTACAGACATGTTATCGAGGGTAGTCTTTTCTTTGGCAGAAACCAGCGATACGCCACTTAAACCGGAAAGTGCAATACCGGCTGCAAGAGCCGTGCAGAATATTTTGTTAATTTGATTGTTTTTCATAATCTTTATCCTTTCATATAGATTGATAAAATTTTTGCCGCCGTTCACGACAGGGTAAACAGTAGCAGATTTTTGGATACGTATAAGTATCCTTATATAGGATAACAGAAATATCATAAATATTGTATAAAGATTTTGTGAAACTTCTGATATTCTATGATAAATATTGTGTTTTTATGATATAGTACCATTGTGGCAAAAAAATTGCGGATTAAAAACAGGAAAGGACAGGGTATAGAAATTGGAAGAAAATAACAGTAAATTGAGAAAAAAAATATGTGTTCATCTTTTAGTGTGCTTATGTATGGTACTTGCGGTGGTTTTTGTTGTTCCACCTCTTTTTAAACTGTTTCTGCCGTTGATTGTTGCGTGGCTTATAGCGATGCTTGCAAATCCTCTGGTACATTTTTTGGAAAATAAGATAAAGATAATGCGAAAACACGGTACAGTTATAGTTATAGTTGTCGTGCTTGCACTTATATGTGCTGCAATTTATGGAATTATTTGTTTTACTGCTGTTCAGGTGAGTTCGCTTGTAGGAGAACTTCCGGAATTGTACCAGTCGGTAGTTAATAATCTTCAAAGTGCCATGAGCAGTCTGCATGATAAATTTAATATAATTCCTGCTGACATACAGAGTATGTTTGGAAAGAGGAATATGCAGCTTAACGAATATATACTGACGGCACTTAAATCATTAAAATCAAGCCCGGTATCAACAGTCGGAAATGTGGCAAGTTCACTTATAGACTTTTTTGTGCTTCTGATATTGACACTGATGATGACATACTTTTTTGTGGCTGACCACGATAGGATTAAGGAGTCAGTAGCAAAACATACTCCGGACTCAATAAAAAAAGGATGGCAGATGGTAAAGGACATTATTGTCAAGGCGATTGGCGGATATTTGAAAGCATGTTTTCAGATAATGATAGTTATATTTGCCATATTGTTTATTATATTCCTGCTTATGGGACAAAAGTACGCAGCACTTATTGCGTTTATCACGGCGTTTCTTGACTTCCTGCCTTTTGTAGGTACCGGAACGGTTCTTACACCGTGGGCTGTATATTGTGTGATAACCGGTAATTATTCATCTGCATTGATTTTGGTCGGAGCATATTTTATAACACTGTTTGTCCACAGAATTTTAGAGCCTAAACTTATAGGTGACAGTGTCGGCATGAGCCCGTTTCTTACGCTCATATCAATGTTTATTTTCTACAGGCTTATAGGAATGCTCGGTCTGATAATCGGAATACCGGTAGGAATGGTACTTCAGGCGTTTTACGAGGGCGGAGTTTTTGATAATACGATTCGGGGAATAAAAATTCTTGTGAGAGATATAAATCAATACAGAAAATTTTAAATAAAAATGGAGATTGCGAAGTCAGTGCAATCTCCGTTTTTGATATTAAAGAAATTATTAGAAATGATATTTTTTCTGCTGTGCCCTGCTTATCATAAAATCACGGGCTGCAATTGTCTGGAAAGCAGCATTCATAATGTGGAAAAGTATAACTCCGATAAGTATGCCGATGATTGAAAATACGCAGTCATCAATATCAGCACGGCCAAGATTTGTATAGTATTGTATAAATTCAAGGGCAGCAGGAAAAAGGATGTATATGATTATTCTAAAAACAAAATTTAATTTTCTGAGAGCAACACGTATCATATATCCGAAAGGAATACCGAGACATATAAGCTCTGCTGCATATAAAATAAAATCATAAAGAGGCTTTCCCGCTTTTAAAGTCTGTTCTATATAATCTGCCGTTGCCATAAAAGGCACAAAATTGTGTGCGCCAAAGGCAAGTTTGTGATAAGGCGGAACGATAGGTGCAATAAAGTATTGTTTTACTATCACAAAAATGTATATAAAAGTGAAAAAGATGCACATGCGGTTGAAAAATTTATGGTAACCGTCAAATCGTGGACCTCTGTCAAAAAGGTCACGCAATGTACAATATAAAAACGGTACAAGCCAGTTTATAAGAACAAGGCATGGAAGCCAAAAATCAAAAGTTATCCATTCATTAGGCTGTATAAGATAAATTACTATTGCAAAAATGAGAGTTGTGACAGTCATGCTTGCTGCATGTAAAAAATTGTAGTCATAATTCAGGGATGACTCTAAAAAGAAATGTGCCAAAAGTACAGATGCTGCGGCAGCAAATATGACAGATACATAGTGCATGGGTACAATGTAGTAAAGGCACATTGTCGTGATAAGTGAAAGCAGGCTGAGCAGTAGTACAAGACTGCTTATGTTTACGGTTCTTTTATTCATAATAATCCTCATTTCTGCACACATAAGTTTGTGTTTTTTATAAATTTAGCCGGTGTGCTTGACTAAACCTTCTTATAATAATAATCAGAAAAAAAAATAAGTCAATATAAAATGGAAAAAGTTGTAAGCTGTTTTATATTAAATTGCGATATTTCAAATAATGTGATATTATAAGAGTAGTGTTAAGGAGAAGAATAAATTTTTTTATATTTTGGATAAGAGAAAAAAAGAGGCACGTGATTATGAAGACAAAAAAAAGATTTAATTTTAGAAAAATATGTTATCTTATGCTTGTTCTCTCAGTTTTAGGTGGTATTTCAATGAGCTATTGCTTCGGAAATGAATTAAAAGAAAATAATGTAAAAAATGCCAAGAAAATAGTTAAGAGCAGTGCATGTGTGGGAAGAGCATATTTTGAGGAAATTATTAAAGAGAGGATTTCAGGACTTGAGTTGCTTGCAGGAAAGCTTTCAAATACTGACGTAAGTAACAGAAGTGAGATGTCATCAGCATGCAAAAATCTTAAAAGATATTTTGATGATGTTTCACTTGTGGGCACAAACGGTGTCAGACTTTATGGCAACTGTGTCTATAAGGAGATAGCTGGAAGTGAAGGGTACGAGAAGGCACTTTCAGGGGTGTCGAATGTTGCGACAGAGGTTACATTGAACTATATTGGCAATGATGAAATATGCTTTTTTGTACCGGTGAAGTCAGGAAAAGCAGTGCAGTCAGTGCTTGTAGGTTCCATGCTTCTTGAAAACATGAGCAACAAATTATACAATTCAGGATTATCGAAAGAAGGCTATGTTTTAATATTGTCGGAGAGCGGTGATATTATTTCGGCGACGAGAGATATATGCGATATAGGTCTTGAAGCTGATACGAACTTTTTTTCGTATTTAAATGACAGCAGAATTTTTGACGGATATGACAGTCAGAAAGTGAGAAACAGGATAAAAGATAATTCTGAGACAGATTTTCAATACAGATACAACAAAAAGAATTATGTGATTACGACGATTCCGGTAAGTGTAAACGGATGGTCATTTGCTTATATATCTAAAGGAAGAAACAAGAAAATAGCTGACATAGTGATTACAAGCAAATGCATGAATTATCTTAGAATGTTGTGTGTTGAACTGCTCATTATCATGGTGATGCTTATATATGCAGCAAGGAGCAGACAGAGGCTGATAAAGATACAGGAAACATATGACGCTGTAAGCAGGATAGACAAGACAATGATATTTGAATATACGTTTTCTCCAAAACGCTTTGCACTTAAAGATAAATTTGAGAATATCATTGACAAAGACATGAAACCCCTTATGGGAGAGGCAGTGTATGACGTATATGAATATATACATCCGGATGATTTGTCTATCAGAAGAAAACTAAGAAAGTTCTTTGAGAGTAAGGAAACATTTTTTACTTCGGAGGTCAGAGTAAAGGGCAAAACCGGAGAGTATGACTGGTACAGAGTCTCAGGTTGTTTGGAGAGAGAGGAAAACGGTTCGCCAAAATATTTTGCCGGTAAACTTACGGATGCGTCAAAGCAGATAACTATGGAAAAAAATCTTGTTCAGCGTGCGGAAAACGATATGCTGACAGGAGTATTAAATAAGAAGACCATGGAAGAAAAGATGAGTAATCTTCTTTCTGAAAATAAGGCTGACAGATATTATATATTTTATATGGTTGATTTAGACAATTTTAAAAATGTAAATGATACATTAGGACACATATATGGTGATAAGGCGATTGCCGATACAGGAGCAGAGCTTACAAAAGTATTTAAGAATCAGGCGCTTATAGGACGACTTGGCGGTGATGAATTTGCTGTTTGTTCAAGCTATGATGCGTTTGACGAGGAGAGCCTGAAAAATTATATCATAAAGAAAGCAGAGCAGATTAAGGAGGCAAACAGACGCAGTTATACGGATGGCGCAAATGTTGTGAATATAACAAGCAGTATAGGAATTTCTGTTGCACCTGTAGACGGAACTGACTTTGAAACTATTTATAAAAAGGCCGATTCAGCATTATATAAGTCAAAGAAAACAGGGAAGGACCGTTATACATTGTTTAATGGAGAGTTATGGAAGATATGATGAATTATGTGTGTGCTTATGAAGTTGTAGCATTATTTTTGATTGGACTTGTTACCTTTTTTTATCATTATAAAAATTGGCTTCCTATGTATAAAAATAGTTTCTTTTCAAGCGTTTTGCACATACTTCTTATTGTTATTCTCTTTGATGTTATGAACAGAATGGAAAATTTAGGGATTATAGAGCTTCCAGATACTTTTGTTGCTGTTCTTACGTTGTCATCTTATATAGGGGTGATAATTTCGGCTGTGTTGTTTTGGATGTACTATCTGGCGCAGACACTAAGGCTTGGTTTTCTTAAAAACAAATATTCTTTAATGATGTATATACCGGCAGTTGTGATGGTGATTGCTGTTGCTGTTTCGGCATACAATGGCAATTTGTTTTTGATACAAAGCAGACAGATGCTTAATAACAGCGGAATAATAAAAATATTTCCAATAGTAATAATATTTTATATTTTTGCGGGTGCATTTGTACTTGGAAAAAACAGAAAAATTATCGAAAAAAGACAATACATATTTATGCAGATTTCAAACATCGTAATGGTATGTTTTGTCGAACTGTACTATGTACCTCAGAAAAAGCTTATGCTGATATACTACTGTGTGGCAGCACTTGTTATTATGTATTATTTAATAATACATAATGTAGATATGTATCTTGTGAGTGTCAGCGGATGCTTTTCTATGGCAGGATTTAAAAAAGTAATTGAAGAAAAAGTTACATACAAAAAAAGTTATTATTGTATTTCAATCTGTATAAGCAATATGGAAAATATGTCAAATTATTGCTTGGAGGACGAGATAAACCAGGTACATACTGCTATCGGAAATTATCTCAGGGCATATGGCGGAAGACATAATGTCTATCATATACACAGTTCGGAATATATTATTATGGTGGACAAAGAATCAGAAGCAAATAACTTGTTTGTCTCATTCAGAAAAAATCTTCCAAAAACGCTTAGGATAAATGATAAGAATATAAGCATGTATTATAAATTCTATATTGCAGGAAATTCAGAAGCTGAATATACACTATCGGAGTTTATGAGAATTATACTGAGCATGAAAAAAATTACAATGACTGATTCGCTTGACAGGGAGATTGTTGTCTATAGCGGAAATATAAGGGAAAGAATTGAGAAAGAACTTGAAAATATAAGAACCATCATGGCAATGATTGAATCTGACGAGTGTGAACTTGAATGTATGCCGATATATGATATTAAAGAAAAAGACGTAAATGAGCTTGAGATTAATCCTGTTGTCCGAGTGGGTGACAGAACGCTTTCGATTGAAGAAGTATGGGAAGTTTCAAGGGAAATAGGATGCAGCAGGGATACAAATATAATGTTCCTAAAAAAAATACTCCAATTTTCAAGTGAGGAAAAACTTTTTGAAAGAGGAATTAAGCATGTAAGGATAAATATGGCATCGTTTCATGTTATCAGTGAATCAATATGTGAGGAGTACATGAGTTACATCAATGAGTACAATATAAATCCTGATAATATCGTTTTTGAGCTGTTTATCAATGAGGATATTCCGGAGGATGTGCTTGCAAAGGGAATATCATACCTGAGAAAGAGAGGTTTACATGTCTGCTGGGATCAGTTTGGCACAAATGCATGCGATCTTAAAAACTTCATGGAAATGCCGTTTGACTGCGTTAAAATAAATAATATGGTTGTTTCGATGTATTGTAATGAAAAGAGTACGCAGCTTATATATATAATTCGCATGTTTAGGGAGAGGGGATGGATTGTGTGCCTGGATGGTGTCAGATATCCGGATGGATTTGAGATGGTGAAAAAGATGGATGTTGATTATATTCAGGGCAGAGAACTTATGAAGTTTGTACCCGAGGACAAAATCAGAGAATTCCTCTTAAAGAAAGGAGGAATTTTAGGTGATATATAATGCATATTTTGAAATGGCTACAGCTGTGATGCTTTTTATTTTAATCATAGTATATTTCTGGAAGAAAAATCTGCCGGTACAGAGCAACAGATTATATTTAAATGTGTTGATTCTGCTTGTTATAGAGACATGTCTGAGCGCAGCACAGTGTTATTATGAGTGCCGGAATGATATAATGTCTTCATTTGCTGCATATGTTGTAAATTCAGCAGCTTTTACTGTGGGAATAATATTTATTGCAATGTACAATAATTATGTATTGTCTCTGTTTCATTATAAAAAGAAAATAAATGCGTATTGTATAATAAGTTATTCTGTCATAATAATTGCTATTCTTTTTGTCTGGACTAATCCGTTTACAGATTTATATTTCTATGTGGATGAGACAGGAACTTTTCGGGCCGGTATGGCAAGAAACATTATGAATGTTTTGTATCTGTTTATAATATTTCTTACATTATATGTAGCATGGGATAAAGGAAAGAAAAAAAATCCGGGGCTGCTGCGGCTTATTTTAATAGTAGATATACTTATTACAATTTCAGAAATACTCGGAAACATTTTAAAGATGAACATGGAAGTGACTATGGTAGTGGCTAATCTGTGTGCGTATCTTGTGTATTTTTCACTTAGAAGTCCTGATTATTACGTCGATATAAGAACAGGCAGATTTAATCTTAATGGTTTTATAGAGGTACTTAGAGAAAAATATGATTATGATGAAAGCGTTTCATGTTTTATTATAAGAGTAAAAAATTATCATGCGATATGCAGGATATATGATGAAGAAAGTCTTCAGGAAGTTCAGAAACAGATTGCAGAGATAGTCAAATTTAAATCGGGTGACAAAGATATATATCACATAGGTGCTGCCACATTTGCCGTTCTGGTGGACGGAACTGAGGAAGTCAAAGAACTTTATGAGAAGCTGGTGAAAGTTATGCCTTATCAGTGGAATTTAAAGAGAGAAGCGGTTTCTCATGAGTACAGTTATTATTATGTGACATTTCCGGAGGATTCGGATGACATTGAGGACATAATACAGCGTATTCATTATGCAAGGTCAGACCACAAAGGCCACCATAAGCCGAATGAGCTTATACATCTGCGCACTGAGGCTCTTGCCGATGCGACAAGATTTAAGGAGGTTGCCCACAGGATAGAGGAGGCAATTCTTGACAATTCGCTGGAACTGAATTTTCAACCGATATATTCATTTGCGGAAAACAGGATAACATCGCTTGAAGTGCTTTCAAGGCTTAAAGACGAAAATCACAGATACATAAATCCTGAATATTTTATTCATGTTGCAGAGATAAACCATACAATAATACAGCTTAGCAGGCAGATGTTTGAGAAAACATGCCGGTTTGCGGCAAACAATAATATATTTGACAGAGGAATAAATGATATGAATATAAACATATCACCTATTCAATGTCAGGATGAGCATCTTGTTGATGAACTGAAGCGTATTGCGGCAAAATACAGGATACCGTTGAAGCGTTTTCATTTTGAGATAACAGAGAGTAAGCTTACAGATGCAAATGCTGTATTTGACACATTGACAAAGCTTAGAAAATGTGGGGCAAAGGTGGCACTTGATGATTTTGGAACAGGATATTCCAATATTGCCAGTATCATGCTTATGCCGATAGATTTTGTAAAGATTGACAAGAGTCTTTTATGGTCGTATGCGAGTGGTGACAATGAATTTTTAAATGAACTTATGCCAATGATAAGAAGTGAGGGCAAAAAGATTATCGCCGAAGGCATAGAAACAGAAGGGCATATAGAGATATTGCGAAAGATGGGTGGAGATTTCCTTCAGGGATATTATTATTCAAAACCTCTGAATGAGAAAGATTTTATAAGGTTTATAGATGCTCAAAATGAGAAAAGTAATAAATAATAAATTAGGAGGCTATAGATGGCAAAGAGTATAAAAAGTCTTGAAGAAGTGAAAATTCCTAAGACATATGAGTTGGTAAATGGAGAGTATGTAAAAGAAGTTGACAGCTTTATGCTTACGCTTAAGCATAAATTGAGTGGTGCGAGAGTGCTTATATTCAGCAATGAGGATGACAATAAGGTATTTGATATTGCTTTCCGTACACCGCCAAAAGATGCAACGGGAGTTCCGCATATCATAGAACATACTGTTTTATGCGGTTCGGAAAAATATCCGGCAAAGGATCCGTTTGTAGAATTGGTGAAAGGTTCACTAAATACTTACCTTAATGCGACAACATATCCTGATAAGACTATGTACCCTGTTGCAAGCTATAATGACAAAGACTTTGCAAATCTTATGAGCGTATATATGGATGCTGTTTTTTATCCTAATATTTACAAACACGAAGAGATATTTAAACAGGAAGGATGGCATTACGAGCTTGAAAGCAAAGACGCACCTATCACTTACAACGGTGTTGTTTACAATGAGATGAAAGGTGCGTATTCTTCCGAGGAAAGTGTCTTGGAGAGATTTACAATGAACAGTCTTTTTCCTGACAATACTTATGCTCATGAGTCAGGCGGAGACCCGAAGAATATTCCTGACCTTACCTATGAGGATTATCTTGATTTTCACAGGAAATATTATCATCCGGTAAACAGTTATATTTGTATTTACGGTGATGTCGATATAGAGGAAAGACTTAACTGGATGGATGAAAATTATCTTAAAAACTTTCCGGCAATAATTGTTGATTCGCATATTGAACTTCAAAAGCCGTTTGACAGGATGAAAACTCTTTCCACTGAATATGCGGTAGCGACAGATGCAGACTGCTCTGAAAAGACTTATTATTCATTCTGCACGGCTATGGACATAACACTTGACCAGGAAAAATGCAAGGCGTTTGAGCTTATTTCGTATGTACTTCTTGAAATGCCGGGAGCACCGCTTAAACAGGCAATTCTCGACGCAGGTATAGGAACGGATATAGATGTAGATTTCTGTGATATTTTAAGACAGAGCATGTTCAGCATTACCACAAAAAATGCAAAACCGGGACTCAGAGAGAAATTTTATGAAGTAATAATTTCCAAGCTTAAGGAAATTGTGGCTGAGGGAATAAACAGAAAAGATCTTGAGGCAGCGATAAACGGAACTGAGTTTAGAGAAAGGGAAGCTGATTTTGGCGGCTTTCCAAAGGGGCTGCTATATGTATTAAAAACATTTAAGACATGGCTTTATGACGACAGCAAGCCATATGACGGTCTTGTATATGAGGATGTTTATAAGAATTTGAGGGAGAAACTTGAAACAGATTATTATGAGAAACTTATAGATGAATATATCCTTAACAATCCTCATGCCGTACTCGTGGATATGAATCCAAAACCGGGACTTGCGATTGAAAATGAGAAAGCACTTGAAAAGAAACTTGCAGAATATAAGGCATCGCTGAGTGATGAGCAGATAGATGAACTTGTTGCACAGACAAAGGCATTAAAGGCATATCAGGAAGAGCCTTCGCCTAAGGAAATACTTGAGAAAATACCCCTTTTGAAAAGAGAAGATATAGGAAAGAATGTAAGACCTGTGCACAATGAAGAAAAAGAGTTGTGCGGCATAAAGACCGTACATCACAATGTACACACAAACGGAATTATATATCTTGATATGATGTTTGATGTTGACAGTCTTTCAGAGTATGTGCCACAGATGAGTTTTCTTGCGACACTGCTCGGATATATGGATACAACAGAGCATACTTACAGGGAATTTGATACGGAGACTAACTTCTATTCAGGTGGAATAGGTTCTGATTTAAATATCTATTCCATATATGATACTGATGAGGTTAAGCTTAAATTCACCGTAAGGACAAAAACTCTTGCAGGACGTATAAAAGATACGACAAAGCTTATGGCGGAAATGATGTTTAAGACTTTGTTTACAGACGAGAAGCATTTGAGAGAAGTTGTGGCAGAAACACGTTCCAGACTTAAAGTACGTCTTATGTCAGCAGGTCATCAGGCAGCAGTAAGTTACAGCATGGCAGGACTTACACTTGACGGATGGTATAACGATTATTCAATGGGAATAGGTTATTATGATTATCTTGTAAAGCTTGATGAGAACTTTGACAGCGAAAAAGAAAAACTCATAAAAGGCTGCGAAGAGCTTGTGAAGGCTATGTTTAAAAAGGAAAAAATGCTTATATCATGCACGTGTGATGAAAACGATTATGGTTTGCTTGGAGGTGCAATATCGGAATTTGATAGTGAACTTGAAAACTTTGAGAAAGAAAACAGTGCAGACATTTTGGGACTTGAGTGCTATAAGCCTGATGTGAAATACAGAAAGACAGCATTTTCTACTCCGGCTGAGGTGCAGTATGCCGCTGTATCAGGTTCATATAAAGATGTGCCGGATGTAAACGACGGTGCAATGATGGTAGTAAAGCATCTTTTGAGTTACGGTTATCTCTGGAATGAGGTACGAGTTAAAGGCGGGGCATACGGTGTTATGTGCAGATTTTCAAGAGCAGGTTCAGGAAGTTTTGTATCGTACAGAGACCCAAATCTGTCAGCAACTTATGATGTATATAAAAAGGCGGCAGATTTCCTTGAAAATTATGATGCGGATGAGAGAGAGGTCACAAAGACTATCATAGGAACAATAAGCGGACTTGATACACCGCTCACACCTTCGATGGACGGAAAACGCTCAATGTCAATGTACCTTATAAAGACACCGCTTGAAGTTATACAGAAAGAAAGAAATCAGGTGCTTGCATGCACAAAAGAGGATATAAGAAATACGGCTGATGCGGTTAGGAAGATTGCAAATACGGAAAATATTTGTGTTATCGGAAATGAAAAGCGTATAAAAGACGAGGCTTCATTGTTTGAAAGTATTAAACCGCTGTCATAATATAAGTTATTTTGAGTGGAGAAAAATTTACAATAAAATATACGGAGGATTACAGATTTTATGAAGAAATTCAAATCAGGTTTTGTTACGCTTATCGGGCGGCCTAACGTTGGGAAGTCTACTCTCATGAATAGACTTATCGGTCAGAAGATTGCAATTACGTCAAATAAGCCACAGACGACAAGAAACCGCATCCAGACTGTTTATACCGGTGAGGAAGGACAGATAATCTTTTTGGATACACCGGGTATTCACAAGGCTAAAAATAAACTTGGTGAGTATATGGTTTCTGTTGCAGAGCGCACATTAAAGGAAGTTGATGTTATTTTATGGCTTGTTGAGCCGACAACTTTTATCGGTGCAGGGGAGAGACATATAGCTGAGCAGTTAAAAAATGTTGATACGCCCGTTGTGCTTGTTATAAACAAGATAGATACGGTATCAAAAGCTGAGATACTCACTTTTATTTCAACTTACAAGGATTTGCTTGATTTTGATGATATAGTTCCGGTATCAGCACTTAAAGGCGAAAATACGGATGACCTTATGAAAACAATATTCAGTCATCTTGAGGAAGGTCCGTGTTATTATGATGAAGATACTATTACTGACCAGCCGGAGAGACAGATAGTGGCAGAGCTTATAAGAGAGAAAGCTTTGAGAAATCTGAGTGAGGAAGTACCTCATGGTATTGCAGTAGGCATTGACAGAATGAGAGAACGCAGAGGAAACAATATCATAGATATAGATGCGACTATTGTATGTGAGAGAAATTCACATAAAGGCATTATTATAGGTAAACAGGGAAGTATGCTTAAAAAGATAGGTTCGGATGCGAGAAAGGATATTGAGAATCTGCTTGATTGTAAAGTTAATCTTAAACTTTGGGTTAAAGTTAAGAAGGATTGGAGAGACAGTGATTTTCTTATGAAAAACTTCGGATATGACAGTAAAGAAATAGACGAGTAAGATTTTGAAATTATGATATTTTGAAACTTTAAAAATTATAAGATTCATACTATGTGCCGGCAAGGCATATAGTATGAAAACTCCATATATGGAAATAAATGCAGGAATATAATTGTTCCGTCATACAAATCATATAAGTATAGCTTGAACAACGAAAATACGGACAGACAGTCGTTGTCTGTTGATAAAAAAGGCTGGCTGTACATGGAAACGCTATACGGCAGCCACAAGGGAGGCTTCTTTATATGAGTATGGAAATGATGAAACAGAGTGAAGATTTATGGACAAAATTTGTGAGTACAGGTAAAGTTGAGGATTATCTGAAATACAGAACTGAAACCA
>ULNF01038648.1_pt1 | contig 16316 bp, 15 predicted proteins | sample 1951851 | NCBI WGS metagenome assembly ULNF01 (sample SAMEA4835570, study PRJEB28245) | human gut metagenome | biome: gut microbiome; material: fecal sample | place: Denmark | collected 2008 | reverse complement strand
GTTTAATATGGAAAGAGTGAAAGATTTTTCGATTGAAATAGTGGAAAATAAAATGAGAAATATTTATAAGGAAATTGATGCGGATATTAAATAGTTTGTTATATTTTTGGTATATATAAAGTGATATAGGGTGATAAAATGAATTCTAAGATAACAAAAGAAAATATGTTTTTTTTGTCTAATATATTTTTTTATTTATTTGTTTATACAAAACAATTTTATATTATGAGATCAGGGACATTTCAAATTGCTGATTTATTTTTTATGATATCGTTAATGATGCTTTTAATAGGACTGTTAAAGGAAAATGGAAAAAGTAAGGTATTGAAAATATTGTTTTCAAAAAATAATATAGTTTTTGTGATATTTGTGTTCTTTGTATTTGTAATTAATATAATTAATTATTGTGTTTATAAAGATATACATTTGCTATTGTCAGCAATTTATTTTTTATATAATATAGCTGCAATCATTACATTTAGATGTTTGGCTGAAAATAGCAGCTTCTTGACAAATGTTTATTATGTATTAAGAGTGAATGTATTTTCGCAGTTCGTTTTTTTAGTTGTTGGAATAGGAAAATACAGATTTGAACATAGATGGTGTGGAACATTTAATGATCCAAACCAATTTGCCTTTTTTTTGATGTGTTGTTTGTTTATATCATTTTATATAGCTGAAATAAATGGAAGACATTTAAAAAGCGAATTATTAGACTGGCTGATTGGAATTGTACTTTTAGTTTTGTCTAAGTCAACAGGGATAACGGCGGGATTTTTAGCTTTTATTTTTTGTTTTGCAGTATATATGTTTATAAGCAGAGGCAGAAATAAAACTATGAGACTGCATATAGTAGCAATTATAATAGCAGTTTTAGCAGTGTTAATTATTGGAGTTACATTTATTGTAAAACAGCAGTTAAATAGTGGTGATAGTTATAATTTGGTAACAAGGTTGATAGAAAAAATTAAATTAGTCATGAATGGTGGCGTAAAATCAATTTTAGCAGACAGGGGTATGGATAAGCTTTGGATTGAACCTTTAAACATACTATACGGTGCAGGAGATGGTGCTTTTTCAAGATATGCAGATTATACTACAGCAATCTTAGAAATACATTGTACACCTATAGGTTTGCTGTATTCGTATGGCATTATACCTTTTGGAATTTTATGTTATTGGGTGTATTTAAATATAAAAAAATTGCCTGGTATTGCATATGTAATATACATATCTCTTTTTGCAGAATGTATGTTTTTAGTTAATTACAGGCAGCCATTTTTTTGGATTATTATAGTTTTAGGAAGTATATGGCAAACAAAAAGAGCAAAAGAAGGTGAACAATTTAAATGAGAAAAATTCAAATTTTAATGTCTGTTTATAATGGAGAAAAGTATTTAGAAACTCAGATAAAATCAATATTGTCACAGGATTGTGAAAGGAAAAATATCGCAAAAGTTACTTTATTGATAAGGGATGATGGATCAAGTGATAATACTCATGAAATATTAAATAAATATTCAAAGTTATATCCTGATTCTATAAGATGGTATAAAGGAGAAAACATAGGTGTTATAAATAGTTTTTTTGATTTAGTAGAACATTCAGATGAAGTTGATTACTATGCGTTTTCAGATCAAGATGATTATTGGTTGCCTGATAAATTAAGTGAGGGAGTAAAAAAGGTTGTTAAAAGAGAGGATATGACTACATCAGAAGAACCTATATTGTATGGATGCAGACCTAAATTAGTTGATGTGAATTTAAATGAAATTAAGTCAGAAATAAAAATTCCAGTTGTACAAACCGGTTTTGGAAATGCATTGATTGAAAATGTTATTACGGGCTGTACGGCAATAATTAATAATAAATTGAAAAAAATAATAATGAATTATTTACCCAAATATACAGTCATGCATGATTGGTGGTTTTATATTGTTGCGACATATTGCGGACATGTTATTTATGATGAAAACTCGTATATATTATATAGGCAACATGGAAATAATGTTTTAGGTAGTGCCACAAAATATGGTAGTGAATTAAGAAAAAGAATTTTTAGCTGGAAAAAAGATTGTACTAAGGCAAGCCGTCAGGCAAAGGCATTTATGGATGTTTTAGAATTTAACAAATTAAAGACACAAAAAAATAATTTTGAATTATTAAAAGAATTTGTTAATGGAAAAAGTTCAATAAAACTCAGATTTAAGCTTGCATTAAATAAAAACCTGTATAGACAAAGGAAAATTGATAATATAATGTTCAAAATTTTAATATTGTTTAACATTTATTGACATAACATAAATAATAAAATTTAATTGAAATATCTAAACTTTTGTGATACAATGACAGATTAGTGAAAATGAGGAGAGAATAGTGCATGTTAGAAACATTAAAAGAAGTATTTAGGTATAGAGAGATGATCTATAGCATGGTTAGAAGAGATTTACGGGGACGTTATAAAAAATCGGCATTGGGATTTCTTTGGACGTTTATAAATCCATTATGTCAGATAGTTATATATACTGTTGTTTTTTCAGTAATCATGCGTGCGGGAATTGAGAAATTTTATTTATATCTTATAGTAGCAATGATTCCATGGATTTTTTTCAGTTCTTCAATAACAGGTGGTTCAATGTCAATAGTTTCACAACAGGATATGGTGAAAAAAATTTATTTTCCAAGATTGGTATTACCTATTTCATATGTTACGAGCTGTTTTGTTAACATGTTATTTTGTTTTGTGATTATTTTTTTGGTTATTTTTGTATCAGGAACTGGCATCAGTTTGGTACCATTATTATTTTTGCCTATTACTATGTTGTTAGAGTATTTTTTTGCGTTAGGGTTAGCAATGATTGTTTCAGCGTGTACGGTATATGTTCGTGATTTGGAACACATACTTGGGGTTATAACAATGGCATGGATTTATTTAACACCAATTATGTATACAATGGATATTGTGCCGGAAAGGCTTCGTTTTGTGTTTTATATGAATCCTATGACATACATAGTTAATTTATATAGAGCGATATTGTATTATAAAACAGTTCCTGGTTTGTTAGATTTAGGGATTTCTTTTATTGTTGCATTGGTAGCAATGGTTGTTGGGATGCTGGTTTTTGACAGACTACAAAGAGGATTTGTAGAAGAATTATAATTTAGTACACATAAATAATGCTATAGTATATAGGATTGGAGATTTATATGGAACAAGAAATATCAATAGAGGTAAAGGATTTAAAGAAAAGATTTAAGGTATATTTAGATAAAGGTCATAGTTTAAAAGATAAAATATTGTTTTGGCATCGCAATATTTATGAAGAAAGATGGGTGTTAAAAGGAATAAGCTTTAATGTGCATAAAGGTGAAGCAGTAGGTCTTATAGGAAAAAATGGTTGTGGAAAAAGCACGACATTGAAGCTATTGACAAGAATAATGTATCCGACATCAGGCAGTGTTAAACTTAAAGGAAGAGTTTCGAGTTTGATTGAATTGGGCGCAGGATTTCATCCAGATATGAGTGGTAGAGAAAATATATATATAAATGCTTCTATTTTTGGATTAAGTAAAGAAGAAATAGACAAAAGAGTAAATAGTATAATTGAATTTTCGGAATTGGAAGATTATATAGAAAATCCTGTTAGAACATATTCATCTGGGATGTATATGCGTTTGGCTTTTGCTGTTGCAATAAGTGTAGATGCTGATATTTTACTAATAGATGAAATCCTTGCAGTTGGAGATGTAAATTTTCAAACAAAATGTTTTGAAAAACTGATGGAAATAAAAGCAAAAGGGACAACGATAGTCATAGTATCACATGAGATGGGACAAATTCAGAAGATTTGTGATAAAGTTGTATGGATAGAAAATGGTCTGATAAAAGAAGAGGGACCAGCAGCATTTGTGGGGGAACATTATCTTGGCTCGATGGAGGATAAAAGACTTGAAAAATTGCAGGACAAATTTGAAGAATATCAAAATGGTAAAATCAGTCAAACTTTTGAGGAATTAAAGCATGGGATACCAAGTTTTTGCATGAAAGGTGCCACAAGGCACGGTAATCACAGGATTGTTTTTAAAAATCTGGCTATGAGTGGAGAGGATGGCAAAGAGAAATTTATTTTTAAGGAGGGTGAACAAATTCAAATAAAAATGGATTATCTGGCTGAGAAGGGACTAGATATGAATTTTACCGTCAGCATTACAAGAGAAGATGGTGTGTATTGTTTTGGAACTTCGGCTTTGTCGGGGTGCAAAAATGTCGAGCTAATATCAAAAGAAGAGGGAAGTATATCAATGTATATTGATTCAAATAATCTTTTAACAGGAAATTATCTTTTAGATATTGGTGTGCAGAGTATTAAAGAAGAACCTTATGATTATATAAATAATGCATATGAGTTCAGAATTATTGATGGAGAGAGTAATGCAAGAGGAATTGTAAATCTCGACAGGCATTGGAGTATTGATGGAAATGAGTTATAAAAAGGACGAAATGATGGATAAAAATAGATTAGAATCAGAAGATATAGAAATAACAAATATGATAGTGGAAGAAAATGGAATATTTTGGAAAGCAGTTGACATTGTTTTTCCTATAGGAAGCATCAGAAGAGTTTTTGCAAAAATTTTATGGAAATTTATAAAACATCCGGTTCAATTTGTGAAAAAGATAACCTTTTTTAGAATTATAAATATGTTTAGGGAATTAAAAGAAAATGGTCTGAAAAGTGTAATAAATCACTTTGATAATTGTATGAATGTAGGTGGATTGCAAAAAATTCAAATTGAAATTGAAAAAGGGAAAACAATTACTTCAATAAATGATTGTAGTAAGATTCCATTTGTAAAATATAGTAATCCTAAAGTATCCATTATAATTCCTGTATATAACCAATTTCAATATACATATTATTGTTTGAGGTCAATATTTAGAAATACGGATGAAATTGAATATGAGATAATTATTGGTGACGATTGTTCGAATGATTTGACTACAGAGATAAATAAGATTGCAGAAAATATTATTGTAGCCAAAACAGAAGAAAACCAGCGTTTTTTGAAAAATTGTAATAATGCTGTTAAATATGCAAGTGGAGAATATATTCTTTTTTTAAACAATGATACTCAGGTACAAAAGGAGTGGCTTAGTTTTTTACTAAAATTAATAGAAGATGATGATAAGATTGGCATGGTAGGGTCGAAACTGGTATATCCAAACGGACTTTTACAAGAGGCAGGAGGAATACTTTGGAAGGATGGCTCTGCATGGAATTATGGAAATAGACAGAATCCTGATATGCCGGAATATAATTATGTGAAAGAAGTGGATTATATTTCAGGTGCTGCGATAATGATTAGAAAAAAATTATGGGATGACATTGGAGGCTTTGATGAAAGATTTGCACCAGCGTACTGTGAAGATTCAGATTTAGCTTTTGAGGTGAGAAAACATGGTTATAAAGTAGTTTATCAGCCAAAGTCGGTAGTTGTTCACTTTGAGGGGATTTCAAATGGTACCGATGTTTCAAGCGGTGTGAAAAAATATCAAGTTGAAAATCAGAAAAAGTTCTATGAAAAGTGGAAAGAAGAACTGGAAAAGGCATATCCAAATGGAGAAAATGTTTTTCAGTCAAGGGAGAGAACTCAAAATAAGGAAACAATATTAGTTATAGATCATTATGTACCTGAATATGATAGAGACGCTGGTTCAAGAACAACATTTCAGTTTATTCAGATGTTTGTACAAAAAGGATATAATGTAAAATTTATTGGTGATAATTTTTTATATAAGGAGCCTTATACTACTGCTTTACAGCAAATGGGTGTAGAAGTATTGTATGGAACATACTATATGGATAATGTTAATTTGTGGATTAAAACAAACAGAGAGCAAATAGATTATGTTTATATGAACAGACCACATATAACAAAAAAATATATTGATTTTATAAAAGATAATACAAATTGTAAGATTATATATTATGGACATGATTTGCACTTTCTGAGATGTATGAGAGAATATGAGTTGAATGGTAAGAAAGATTCTAAGATAGAAGCTGAGATGTGGAAAAAGACAGAATTTGACATATTTAATAAAGCAGATATTTCTTTTTATCCATCGCAACTGGAAGTTGATGCGATACATAAGATAAATCCGGAAATAAATGTTAAAGCAATAACAGCCTATACTTTTGATAAATTCAAAGAAAATATAAATAAAAATTTTGACAAAAGAAAAGATTTGTTATTTGTAGGAGGATTTGTTCATAAGCCGAATCTCGATGCTGTTTTGTGGTTTGTTGATGATGTTTTGCCAAGAATAAGAGAAAAAGTTAATTTAGAATTTATAATAGTAGGTTCTCATGCACCAGAAGAAATAAAAAAACTTGATGGAAAAAATGGCGTTATAGTAAAGGGGTTTGTATCAGATGAAGAATTAAATAAACTGTATTCTGAATGCAAAATGGTTGTTGTTCCATTGAGATATGGTGCAGGAGTAAAAGGAAAAGTAGTCGAAGCCATATATAATGGTGCACCAACAGTAACTACATCAGTTGGAGCTGAGGGTATTCCAAATGTAGGAGACGTATTATGGATAGAAGATGATGCTGAAAAGTTTGCAAATAGGGTAATAGAGTTATACAATAATAATATTGAATTAGAAAGTATAGTTGACAAAACGCAATCATATATAAGAAAATACTTTAGTATTGATGCAGTTTGGAATGAAATTTCTGATATTTTTTCAAAATAGTTAAATTGTATGTATAAATTTTAGGAGGGAAAAATGATTATTACAAAAACACCATTTAGAATGTCATTTTTTGGTGGTGGAACAGATATGCCGGAGTTTTTTAATGAACATGGAGGATCAGTAATTAGTACGACATTTGATAAATATTGTTATGTAAATGTCAGACATTTGCCACGTTTCTTTGAATATAAGACAGAATTGGCATATTCAAAAATGGAACGGGTAACAAATATAGCAGACATTATTCATCCTGCAATTAGGGAAGCTATGAAATTTCTAGACATGCATGAGATTCGTTTGACTTATGAAGCTGATTTACCGGCAAGGTCAGGCTTGGGGACGAGTAGTTCATTTGCAGTTGGAATGTTGAGTGCATTTTATGCATTGAAAGGAAAATATGCAGATAAAAAGAAGTTAGCAGATGAGGCAATTTATCTTGAAAGGACACTTTGTGATGAGGCTGGCGGATGGCAGGATCAAATAGCAGCATCATTTGGCGGATTAAACAGAATTGACTTTTCGGATGGGGCATATAATGTAAATCCTATCATAATTGCACCTGAGAGAAAAAAAGCTTTGAATGAAAATTTAATGCTGTTTTTTACGGGATTTACTCATTTTTCTGCAGAAGTTCAAGAGGCTAACAAGGGAAATGATAAAACAAAACAAAAGATAGAGATGCTTAAACTTGTAGATATAGCACAAAACATTTTAACTGACAAAGAAGTTGATTTAAATGAGTTTGGAAAATTGTTGGATTTAACTTGGAAATTAAAAAGACAAACAGGTGCTAAGATTTCAACCGATTCGATTGACTATTTGTATAACAAAGGGATAAAGGTTGGTGCATTAGGAGGAAAACTGCTTGGAGCCGGTGGTGGTGGCTTTTTATTGTTTTATGTTGAGAAAGAAAAGCAAAAGAAAGTTTTGGAAGCAATGTCTGATTTGATGTATGTTCCATTTGAATTTGAAAATGCAGGAACAAGAGTTATTCATTTTTCACCTGAAGATTATATTCCTGTTAATTTAGAGAAAAAATAATGGAGGATTAGATGAAAGTAGTAATTATGGCTGGGGGAAAAGGAACAAGAATCTCTCCTGTGGCAAGCGATATTCCAAAACCAATGATAAAAATTGATGGAGTTCCTATATTAGAAAGAGAAATAAAATGCCTTAAAAAGCAGGGATTTAAGGATATTATGATAACTGTTAGTCATTTGGGAGATATAATAATGAACTATTTTGGGGATGGTTCGAAAATATCTCCCGTGACAGGTAAAAGATTTGGAGTATCTATAAGTTATTATTTTGAAAAAGAACCTTTGGGAAATGCAGGTGCATTATATAAAATAAAAGAATGGTTAGATGACGATTTCCTTTTATTAAATGCAGATGCAATGTTTGATATTGATTTTAACAGATTTGTTGATTATCATAAAAGAATGGGTGGTCTTGTCACATTATTTACACATCCTAATAGTCATCCATATGATAGTGGTCTGATAATTGCAGATAAAAAAGGAAATGTCGAAAAATGGCTTACAAAGGAAGATGAGAGAACCGGGTTTTATCAGAACCGAGTAAATGCTGGATTACATGTGATTTCACCGGAAATTTTGGAGTATGAGCCCCAAAGCGAAAAGGTAGATTTAGACCGCCAACTTTTGAAGCCTTTGTGTGGGACAGGAAAAATGTTTGCTTATGACAGTCCGGAATATGTTAAAGATATGGGAACACCTGAGAGGTATGAAGCTGTTTGTAAAGATGTGCAGAATGGCATTGTAAATAACAAAAATTTGAAACATAAACAAAAAGCAATTTTTTTAGATAGAGACGGAACAATTAATAAATATGTTGGTTTTTTGAGGAAAATTGATGATTTTGCTTTGATAGATGGTGTGAGTGAGGCTATAAAGAAAATAAATGTAAGCGGATATTTAGCAATAGTTGTTACAAATCAACCGGTTATTGCTCGTGGTGAGGTGACATTTGATGAGTTAGATGAAATTCACAGAAAAATGGAGACACTTTTAGGCAAAGAGGGGGCATATATTGATAAAATATATTACTGTCCACATCATACAGATGGAGGATTTGCAGGTGAAGTAAAAGAATTAAAAATAAATTGTGAATGCCGTAAGCCTAAACCTGGGATGTTGTTGCAGGCAGCAAAGGAATTTAACATTGATTTATCAAAGTCATGGATGATAGGAGATGGAGAGAATGATATTAAAGCCGGAAAAGCGGCAGGATGCCATACAGTGTATATTGGAGATAAAGAAACAAATGTAAAATTTGATGTGAGATCAAATTCCTTGAGAGATGCAATAGATAAAATAATGGAGATTGAAGATGTTAAGTGAGGAAATGAATAAACATATTAAATTATTAACTAAAAGATATCCGATGTTATGTTGTTGTCAGGAGGCTATAGCAAAAGCATTTGAGATAATGGAAAATGTTTATGCTGCTGGTGGCAAGATGCTTATTGCTGGGAATGGAGGAAGTGCAGCAGACTCAGAGCATATTGTCGGAGAACTTATGAAAAGTTTTAAATTGCCAAGAAAAGTATCTGATGTATTTATAGAAAAACTGAAAAGTGTAGATAAAGAACGGGCGGAAAAACTTGCAAATGAACTTCAAAATGGACTTCCGGCGATTGCTTTAGATGGGCATATTGCGCTTACAACGGCACATCTTAATGATGTTGATGGTGTTACAGGCTTTGCACAGCAGTTGTATGGATATGCGAAGAAGAATGATGCATTTATGGGAATATCTACATCAGGCAATTCCAAAAATATAATGTATGCTGCTGTTACAGCAAAAGCATTAGGGTTACCTATAATTGCTTTGACAGGAGAAACAGGTGGAGAAATAAAAAATATTGCAGATGTTACTATAAAAGTTCCAGAGAGGGAAACATATATGATACAGGAATTACATTTACCTGTTTATCACTGCTTGTGTTTAATGTTGGAAGAAAGATTTTTTTGGTAACATAAGAGATTGGAGATTTTATGAAGAGTAAAATAAATGTTTCATTTATGTTGAGTTTAGTCATAGTTTTTGTTTTACATATTATTTATTTATCTAAATCGACATTGAATGTACCGATAATGGATTATTGGAAATATATAAATTATTTTGAAACGGATATATTTGGGGACAAAATAAATATTTTGCATTTATGGAAAAATGATGGAATTCATCGTTCTCCCTTACAATTTATCTTTTTTATTTTTAATGTTAAGATATTTTCTTGGAATACTCAGATTGAGATTTATTTAGGTGCAGTGGTGATGGCTGTATATACAATTCTAATATATAAATTTCTAATGATTGAATTGAAATTCAATGATATAAGTTGTCAATTTAATATTTTATTAATTTTATTACCGATTGCGACATTTAATATAAATCAGTATGAAATGATAACATTAGAATTTGCATTTAGTTTTGGATGCAGAATGTTATTATTTATTTTGTGCTTTTATTTTACAGGTAAGCTTTTGAGTGAAAAAAAAGAAAAGCAGAGTGCATACATATTGTTAGCGTTATTATACATTATTACGATTTGTATGGTTGGAGGTGGATATTTTCCAGCATTTGTTGCATCAATCTTTTTTACCATTATTGGGAGAATTTTTACAAGTGATAAGGCTGAAAGAAAAAAGTATATAAAAGGATATACCATATTGATTAGTGGGTTGATTTTAGGCACAGTCTTATATATGTGGGGGTTAGATTTTGGTGATTCAGATGTAGGAAGTTTTACAAGCGTAAATTTAAAAACAATAATTAAATTAATAAGAGGCTTTTTTATAGTATTAGGAAATAGTATTGTTGGGGGACAACAATCATTGAAATTATGTTATATAATAGGTATTCTGCTATTTGTTTTTTATTTGATGCTTATATATATATATATATATAAGAAACTATATGAGATATCTTGGTTTCCTGTGATTTTATTTCTTTATGTTTTTAATGTTATTGGACTGATTGAACTAGGAAGATTAGGCAGTTTTGATTTATCATATTTACGAACATCAAGGTATGTATGTGAAAGCGGAATGGGGTTAGTCGCAGCAATTTATATCTTATGCATCATATATAATTATAAGGGTTCGTTGAAACAAAAAAATGTTGATAAAAGAAATATTGTAGTTCTTAGTGTTTTTTTATTAATTGGTTTATTTTATATTAAATCTTATTCGATTGAATATAGAACTGCTCCATTTAGAAAAGAATACGATAATGAGTTGGTTAAAAAAATTGATAATATTGAACATTATAAAGATGAAGAATTAACTGCTTTTCAAGCAGATCCTTTTTATGTTAGAAATGGTGTTAAGATTATGAAAAAACATAAATTGGGACAGTTTAATAATTGAAAGGAGTAAATATGATAAATTTTAATATTCCGCCATATGTGGGAAATGAAATAAATTATATAAAACAGGCTGTAGAAAATAAAAAGATTTGTGGTGATGGCGAATTTACAAAAAAGTGTAATTTATGGTTAGAGAAAAGATTTAATGCTCAGAAAGTTTTATTAACAACAAGTGGAACAACTGCTTTAGAGATGGCGGCAATATTATGTAATCTTAAAGAAGGGGATGAGGTAATATTACCTAGTTATACATTCTCGAGCACAGCTACATCTATTGTTTTGACAGGAGCAAAATTGGTATTTGTTGATATACGACCAGATACCATGAATATTGATGAGAATAAAATTGAAGATGCTATTACAGAAAGAACTAAGGCAATTATTGTAGTTCATTATGCAGGAGTAGCTTGTGAAATGGATAAGATAATGGAGATAGCAAGAAAAAATAATTTATTTGTAATAGAGGATGCGGCGCAAGCTGTTATGAGTACATATAAAGGGAAGGCATTAGGTACAATAGGTGATTTTGGATGTTATTCATTCCATGAGACAAAAAATTATTCTATGGGTGAGGGCGGCGCATTAGTAATTAATAATCCTAAGTATAACGAAAAAGCCGAGATTTTAAGAGAAAAAGGTACAAATAGAGCGTCATTTTTTAGAGGACAAGTCGACAAATATACATGGGTTGATTACGGCAGTAGTTATCTTCCAAGTGATTTAAATGCAGCATACTTATATGCACAGTTTGAAGTAGCTGATGAAATAAATGAAAATAGATTAAAAATATGGAATAGATATAAGGATGAACTTTCGATTCTAGAGAAGCAGGGAAAAATAGAATTGCAGTATATACCTAAATATGTTGAACATAATGCACATATGTTTTATGTAAAATTAAAAGATTTGAATGAGCGAACAGATTTTATATCTTTTTTGAAAAAAAATTCAATTCAGAGCACATTTCATTATATTCCATTACATTCGGCACCAGCAGGAAGGAAATTCGGTGTTTTTTCTGGTAATGACATTTATACAACAAAAGAAAGTGAAAGATTGACAAGGTTGCCAATGTATTATAATTTGGACGAGCAAGATCAGAAAAAAGTAATTGAAACTATTTTTAAATTTTTTATGTAGATGGGAAAAGGAAAGAAAATGGATATTTCAGTGGTTATACCAGTATATGGATGTAGAGCAGCTTTATCAGAATTACATAAAAGGTTGTGCGAAAGTTTGGAAAAGATATGTTCTACTTTTGAAATAATTTTAGTGGATGATAATTGTCCGCAGAATTCATGGGAAGAAATAGAAAAAATATGTTCAGGAGATAAGAGGGTTGTCGGGTTGCATATGTCTAGAAATTTTGGGCAAATAAGAGCTATTACAGCCGGACTTGATAAATGTAAAGGCGATTGGATAGTTGTTATGGATTGTGATTTACAAGACAGACCAGAGTCTATTCCAGAATTATATAAAAAAGCTTTAGAAGGATATGATGTTGTTTTTGCAAGAAGAGAGGGCAGAAAGGATAGTTTTATAACAAAGTTTTTGTCAAAGAGTTTTTATAAAGTATACGATTATTTTACAGATGGAAATTTTGATAGTTCAATTTGTAATTTTAGCATTTCAAAAAGAAAAGTAATCGATGCTTATTGTATGATGCGTGAACAAAATAGAGCTTATACAATGTTTATAAGGTGGCTTGGATTTAAGCAGACAGCAATAGACATGAGTGCAGATGAGAGATATGAGGGAAAGTCATCTTATAATTTAAGAAAAAAAATTAAAATGGCATTTGAAATTATTACATCACAGTCTAATAAGCCATTATTATTTTCTATTAAAGCAGGTTTTATTATTGCTGCCTTTGCACTGATTTATATTATTTATTTGATTGCAAGATATATTTTAGTTGGTGATATTGTTGTAGGTTGGACAACTATTGTTGCATCAATTTATTTGATGGGAGGAATATTATTATCTGCGATAGGGATTGTAGGAATATATGTTGGGAATATATTTAATGAAGCTAAGAATAGACCTTTATATGTAATTGATGAAAGTATAAATTTAAATATAGGAGAATAGAGAGTTATGGTAATAGTAATAGGAGCTACAGGGTTTATTGGAATGTATACTGTGAAAGAATTGATAGAAAAGGGGGAAAAAGTTGTTGCTACAGGAAGAAATAAGAAATTAGGAGAAAAACTTAAAAATTTGGGAGCGGAATTTGTTGAACTGGATATTACAAATAATGAAGATTTTAAGAGGCTTCCGACAGATGATATAAAAGGTGTAATTTTACTTGCAGGATTATTACCAGCAAATGCTAAGGCTGATTTAAAAAATGAAGAAAATGCAGCTGATTATTTTAATGTAAACGTTATTGGTGCAATTAATGTTTTGGAATACTGTAGAAAGAATGGAATTAAAAAAGTTATTGGAAATTGTAGTTATAGTGATGTGTCGGGTGCATGGGATGGAGGATATCCAATAACAGAAGAGGAACCTAGAAATTTTAAATTCTCTGGAGATCATGCTGTTTATGTTATTAGTAAAAATGCTTGTAACGATGTAATGGAATATTATAATCAACAACACGGAATGCAGTGTGCGTGGTTTAGATTTCCTCCTGTTTATGGTGTAGGCCCTCATGGAACAATATATGTAAATGGTAAAGCATATAAGTCAGGAATTGCAACATTTATCGATAATGCTAAAAAAGGCATGGATATTGAAATATGGGGAAATCCGCATATAAAAAGGGATATAATTTATGTAAAAGATGTGGCAAGAGCATATTATTTGGCTTTAGAGAGTGATAAAACATACGGTCTTTATAATATGACGAGTGGAACTCAGTTAGACTTAGAGGAACAAGTAAGAGCTGTTATTGATGTTTTTTCAGAAGATAAAAAAAGCAATATAATTTATAAACCAGAAAAAAATAACAATACCCCATCTTTTTGGTATAGCATGAGTAAGGCACAGAGAGATTTTGGCTTTATACCTGAATATACAAATTATCATGACATGATGGTCGACTATAAAAAAGAACTCGAGAGCGGAAATTGGGATAGTTTGGTTGATTCTGGAATTAAGTAGGAGTTAATAGAATGATTAAATTAGCAATTATAGGGGCATCATATTTACAACTTCCTTTAATAAAAAAGGCGAAATCGATGGGAATAGAAACACATGTATTTGCCTGGAAAGTGGGAGATGTAGGAGAAACAGAAGCCGATTTTTTTTATCCTATTAGCATAGTTGAAAAGGATAAGATTTTAGAAAAATGTGAGCAAATTAAAATAGATGGAATTTGTAGTATAGCTTCAGATTTGGCAGCTATAACAGTTAATTATATAGCAAGCCAACTTGGGCTTAACGGTAATTCAAGTGAATGTACCATGATATCAACAAACAAACATTTAATGCGAAGAGCATTTGAAATGGGGGGAGATCCATCTCCTAAAAGCATTCTTGTAAATTCAGTAGAGGATTTAGAGGGAAATTCTTTTGAGTATCCAATAATAGTAAAACCAACAGATAGATCAGGCAGTCGTGGAATTACAAAACTTGAAAATGCGAACGGATTAGCAGAGGCAATAGAGAATGCGAAAGAGCAGGGATTTGAAAAAAAAGCCTTAGTTGAGGAATATGTGACAGGTGATGAGTACAGTGTTGAGTATATATCATATCATGGAAAACATACTTTTTTAAGTATGACAAAAAAATTTACTACGGGTGCTCCACATTTTATAGAAACAGGTCACATTGAACCTGCTCCTATTGATGACAAAATTTTGAATAAAGTAAAAAAAATTGTAACACATGCACTTGATACATTGATGATAAAAAATAGTGCATCACATTCAGAATTAAAAATTTCAAAAACTGGTGATATTAAGTTGATTGAAATAGGTGGAAGAATGGGTGGAGATTTTATAGGAAGTAATATGGTTCAATTATCAACAGGAGTTGATTTTGTGAAAGCAGTAATACAGGTTGCTTTAGATAAAAAGCCTGATATAACATTTAATAATTTTGTAAGAACAGCAGGTGTCAGATTTATTTTTGGGCAGAAAGATATAGAAATATTGAAAAAAATAGAGAAGGAGCATCCTGATTATTTGGTTTATAAAGAGGTTCATGAATGTGATGGAGAAATTACGGATAGTGCAAGTCGTCACGGAGTATTTTTAATTAAAGCAAATATGTTTTCCGATATAGAGAAGTATATGCCGAAGTAAGTAGTGGGGAGGATGAAATGAAACATTCAAATGCTAAGATTATCATCTTATTGAATATTATGTTGATGATATATTCGATGAGTGGTATATGCAGTAAGTTAGCTGCAAAAGAGAAGTTTTTAAGCAAAAATTTTTGTATTTATTATATGGTAATTATTGCATTATTGGCCTTATATGCAGTTGGCTGGCAACAAGTTATTAAAAGATTGCCATTAACAACAGCATTTGCTAATAAAGCAGTCACGATAGTATGGGGTGTGATATGGGGAGCGATTTTTTTTGGAGAGGTTGTAACAATAGGTAAAATTGTTGGGGCATTATTTGTTATTACAGGTGTGGTTATGTATGCAAAGGAAGATGGTGTAGAACGAGATGAATAAGACGGTAATTTTATATTCAAGCATATTGCTTGTAGGAGTTTTTTTGAGTGCAATATCGCAGGTAATGTTAAAAAAAGCAGCCTTAAAAAAATATGATTCCGTAATAAAGGAATATTTAAATCCTCTTGTGATTATGGCATATTTTATTTTCTTTTTAACAACATTTTGCTCAATAATTGCTTACAAAGGTATTCCATTATCCATGGGACCGATTTTGGAAGCAACAAGTTATATTTATGTGACAATTTTTGGAGTGAAAATATTTAAGGAAAAAATAAATAGAAAAAAATTAATTGCACTTATTTTAATTATTTGTGGAATAATGATTTATTCTTTTGCGGGATAACTTTTATTTGTGGATTGGAATGACTAATTCATTGAAAGCAAAAGTATATATTTTTTTATAGAGTATGAATATGAAAAATATACCTCAGATGGAATCTTGGATTAATTTTTAGAATGATAGAAGTCATTACACCACTTTACAATTTTATAAATGATACCCATGTTTCCTAAATGCTTGT
>ULNF01003075.1_pt1 | contig 17204 bp, 22 predicted proteins | sample 1951851 | NCBI WGS metagenome assembly ULNF01 (sample SAMEA4835570, study PRJEB28245) | human gut metagenome | biome: gut microbiome; material: fecal sample | place: Denmark | collected 2008 | reverse complement strand
TGGAGACAGTTTGTCGATGCCGTTTGGATATGAATATGATGACGGATATATCTATATCCCGGATTGGATTTTTAACAAGGGAGATAAGACTGTTACTCAGCCTATTGTTGTTGGAAAAACATTGTATCATAAGCCGCAGATGGAGCACTTTGAAGCGAATAACGGTGGAGATGAGTATGCAGATAAGATAGATGAATTGTTACAGGCTCAACATTATTCATGTAGCATATCGTCCAGCAAAGCACCAAATACAATGAGCAAAATGGCAAAGATTATACAGTATGCACCGGATGTTAAAAGAAGATGTAAGTTCCTTGCGGCAAATAAGAGAGACAAGGAATATCATGACGCAATGGATGAATTGACCATGACAGTTCAGATTGGTAGTAATGACCATGACGACGCTGCGGATGGAGTGACACAGTTAATAATGTTAGCAAATGGTGGCAGTTTGGCAAAGGCAGAGTTTATTGATTCACCATATTAGGAGGAATGATAAAATGACTAAGGAATTATTGAGTAATTACAGATACCTTGATGAAATCATCAGAAAAGATGAGGAAAAATTGCAATATTACAAAGACAATCCACCATCTGCTTATGTTGGAAAGGTGCAGTCATCAAACAAAGAATTTCCGTATCAGAGGACTTCGATAGAGGTATCAGGTTGCGAGGTCAAAGACAGAAGATCATGGAAAGAAAAACAGTATGAACTGATTACAAAGTTACATAATGAGCGTGCTGAGCTTGAACATATGAAGCTGGAGATTGATATTTTTCTTACTACCATATTTGATGGCAGGGATAGGCTGATATTTGAATATCTTTACCGGGATGGTATGACACAGCAGGAAGTGGCAGATAAGTTGTATATGGATAGGAGTACGGTGTCGAAAGTGGTAAATCGGTATTTGGAAGAGTCGGTGGTTAGTTGAATTATAAGGTATGACAGTATATAATTGATTTATTATAATTATATGAGTAGAAAGACGAAATTTTAAAATAGCACCCGAAGAGTGCTATTTTTCTAACTCTGATATCAGTAGTTTTAATTGATTGGAGTTTAGTTTTGATATCTGTTTAATAAGCTTTTTTAGTAGAAGCCTATCTTGAGGTGGAAATGACAATAGAGTTGTTGTGATATAATCTTCATTATTTTCATTTATTCCTGCTAGAAATCCCCAAACAAATTCTTTTTTTATATCTAAGAGAGTGAATATACTCAGTAAAGAATTGCTTTCAATAATTGTAATTGAATTTTCAAATTCAAGATATGTTTTGAGTGGTATATTACAATTTTCAGCAACATATTTTTCTGAATAGCCGTGTTTGATTCTTTCTTTTTTACATAATTCAGCAATGCAATGAAAATTTTCAGGAGATTGTTTTATAGCATTTAGGAGCTTATCAAATTGTTTTTGCTCCTCGGAATTATTACTTTCTAAGCCCATAAGTGTTATTGGAGAGAGATTTAATGCTTCAGAAAGTTTTTCGATTTTATCTGTTTTGATATTGGAAATCTCTCCTGTTTCCCATTTCCTAACAGTTGATTTGCCGACACCAACTTTATTGCCTAATTCTTCTAGAGTCATTCCTTTTTGGATGCGTCGTTCTTTTATACGTTCGCCTATTGTCATAGAATCACCTCCATATTAATAATTAAATAATAGCATAAAAGTGTCGTATTGGCAACAAAAATACAAATAAAAACAGAAAGGGTGTCTTGAATGAGAAAAAAAGGTATTGACACTGCGGAGAAAGAGAGTTACTATACAAGTGTCTTAAACGACACAAAAAGAAGAAGGCTATACTTTAATACAAAAAATGTAAAAAGGACTTGACTTTTGTGTCACCATAACTTATTATTTATGTGTCACCAAAAAAGAAAGGAGGGAATAAATGTCACCAAGGACAGGCAGACCAACATCTGAACCTAAGAAACATGAAACTAGAATACGAATGTCAGACAGGGACATTGAAAAACTAGAATTTTGTTGTAAAGAAACTGGTATGACTAAAGCTGATGTTATCAGAAAAGGAATAGAGATGGTCTATAAAGAGTTAAAAAAATAAGAAGTTGCGACGCTACCAACGAAAACAACTTCTTATAACTCAAAAACTCCAAAAGGAATTTGATAAATCTATCATATCATCTTTCTTTTGGAAATGCAACATTTGCAGGTTTTGAGAAAACAAAGTTTGAAAATATTGTAAAAAGATATTGACTTTTGGGTTACATAGTATATAATGCACTTATGGGCTACGAAAGTGAGGTGATAAGTTATGAGTCCACGAACAGGTAGACCTACAGATAATCCTAAATCAAATCCTATTCATGTTCGGTTGGATGATGAAAGTAAGACAATATTAGAAAAATATTGTGAACAAGAGAAAATTCCAAGAACAGAGGGAATACGTCGGGGAATTAAAAAGCTAAGGTCAGAAATAAAAAAATAGAGTGTTGACCGCCTACCAAGCAAAACAACACTCTATAAAAACACCGAGGAAAATCCTCTATGAAATATATTAGCATAGTTGGGTTTTCCTTGCAATCAAAATTTGAAAGCGAGGTAGAAATACATCTATGAACGAAATAATTACAGTTGAAAACACAGAAATGCATATACGAGAATACAATGGTCAGAGAGTTGTTACATTTAAAGACATTGATTTAGTGCATCAGAATAAGAATGGAGTAGCAAGAAGAAATTTTAACAGAAATAAGAAGCATTTTATTGAAGGTGAAGATTATTTTACTTTGACAAGGGCAGTTTCTAATGAGACAAATTGTCCCATTAGAAATATTAGCGTTCCAAATAAAGGTATTACCGTATTGACAGAGAGTGGATACTTGCTTATAGCAAAGTCTTTTACAGATGATTTGTCATGGCAGGTGCAACGCACTTTGGTTAATAATTATTTTAAGAATAAGGAGCAGGCAATCAGCCAGCAGAAAGTGGTAGAGCAGAAAACTAAGAACAAGAGTTTAGTAGAGTACACTCCGGAGAAAATTGTTGATTGGAAACTGAATGATTTGAATAAACGCTTAAAGAGAGTTGAAGCCGAATTACAAGAAAAGTCAAGAGTTAGATTAGTAAAAAGGTTACAGCCGAAAGTAGAAACATGGTATGAAAAGAACCGAGATATTATATGGAATATCAAGGAAAGAACTGGGATTGAACCAAGAAAGTTATACCATGAAATACTTGAGGAATGTGGCAGGTATTACAATTTGGATGAAGCAAAAGAGATTTATCAGTCGGAAACAGGGCGTACCCTTGCATATACGATAGATTTGGTGGAATATTTTCCACAGCTTCAGGATATTGCAGACCAAGTGTTAGACGGTTACAGATTTTAAACAAATAATTCAAACAAACGACAAGGAGCGATATTATGGATATATCAGGAACAAAGATTTTATTTGATGCCGACAATATGAATATTGAAGAGGGCATAGAGATAGAAACAGCATATTCACTTTTAAGTACTTTTATGGATAAGTATGATTATATGTACGATATGTCAGAGTGTACTAATGCACAGGCATATTGTTTAGTTGCTAATGCAAAAGATATATACCACTTGATAAGAGCTACATGGAATATACTTGAGAATGTAAAAGAGCAGAATAAAAAAGTGCAGGAGTTGATTGGAAATGCTTTTGATGTTGTTAAAGTAATACAGGATGCAGCAGACAGCAAAGGAGCAGTACGAGCATAAGGTACTTGAAAGGAATGGTGTTAATATGAACGAGATTGAAAAAATATATTATAACTTTAATGAGTTATGTGACGATTATGCAGAACTTGAAGATACAATAGAAGCAAGAAAAAAGATGGAGAAGAAGATGGGCAAAGAACTGTTTATGAAATATGATAATGAAATATAGGATTGTTGTATGTATACAGAAAAGCAGGGCTTTATATGGGGATTTCAGTATGCTATGAAGCTGATGACGGCGTATTGATTAGTGGATACTGAATAATTCACACATTTCACATTCCTAAAATGATATTTTAATATTATGAAAATATGTAAAAGAGTCACAGGACAAATTGATATGTCTGTTGTGGCTCTTTTTTGCTGAAACAGCAGGAAAGATTATTTGAGGTATGTGATATGGGATTGATGAAATTTGACCGGTTAAATGTACTTTCTGAAAATGAAACGATTAGTGATGAGCGGAAAAGGATTAGTCGAAAGAAAATACCAATTCATGAATATTTTGAAGATATGCAGATTAGTGAAGAACAAAAACAAAAGCGTATTCGTTTAGCAAATTTATTGCTGGCGGATGTGCTTTTTTTATTTGCACTGTCAAAAGGAAATAATGACAAGCATTATCTTGTAAAGTCGTTTCAGAACAGATATACGGAGTCGGTAAAGAGTGTTGCACAGCAGGATAAAGAATTATCACGATACATAAGAAAGGTTTGTGAAAATATCGTTGATACTACATTGAAAGATACGAAGAAGCCCAGTGATTTAACAGATAGTGCAGGCACTGAATATAGGACTTCTATTGATAGAGCAATGAACATAGCTGAGAATGAAGCGAATAGTATATTAAATAATGAAGAGTATAGAAGTGCCATAAAGAATGGCTGTACGAAGAAAAAGTGGATATCCTTTGGTGATGAAAGGGTAAGAACGGATCATGCGGATGTTGATGGTGAGGTAGTGGATATATACAAGCCTTTTCATGTTGGAGGATATTTGATGATGTTTCCAAAAGATGATTCTTTGGGAGCAGGTCTTGAAGAAATTGTAAATTGTCGTTGTTCGGTGGAGTATTTACAAGATAGGGTAATAGTATTAGATGATAAAGCAATTGGTACAGAAGATTCAGGAAAAAAGCCAACATTATTTGTGGATGTTACTGAGGAATATTTAAAGGCTGGAAAAGTTAATTTAGGGAAAGTGATTGATGAAAAGGAATATGAAAAGGAAGGACAGAGGTATTGTGTAGATGGAAAAAATGTAGTTTTGGATTATTCGGAAAGTGAAAGAAAAATTGCTGAAAATTTAGCTGGCTTGCTTGGTGCAAATGTAAAAATGATTCCGAGAGTATTATTTCCACAAGGAATATCAACGCCAGATATTTTTATTAACAATGAGGCATATGATATAAAGGAACCTATAGGAAAGGGAAAAGCTGTTATATATAATATGGTTTCAAAAAAGAAAAGACAGGCTAATAATTTTGTTATAGATATATCACATTGTCCATTGTCGGAGAATGAAATAAGAAATCAAGTTGCTGATGTGTATCGTTCAAGTCATACCCGGTTCATAGATAAAATAATTTTATGTAAGAATGGAAATATCTTGAATATTTATAAGAGAATAAAAAAAGAGGAATAGATGGCCTCGCCCAAATATGGGGGCAAGGTATCTACTCCTCTAAGATATCTTACAGATATATTATCATTATATGGAGTTGCTGTCAAATGTATGTATGGCGAAATCAAACTTTCACACAATTCACACCAAAACCATGCTATATTGGTATCATGAAATAACTATAAGGGTCAAGCAGTTTCAAATGAAGCCGCATGGCTCTTTTTTGATGCATTGAATTGAGGTGAGATAAGTGGAAGTAGAAGAAAAAATGGAATTATTCGGAAGAAAGCGTATTTATACGGATGAGATTGTTATAGATGAAACAAACATTCTTTCTGTGCTAAATGATGCACTTATCACACATATGGAAAATTACAATGCGATGGCATATCTTTTGAAATATGAAAAAGGATATCAGCCTTTACAGCGTAAAAAGACAGTTCGACCTGAGATTGATGTCAAGGTGGTAGATAATGTTGCTAATGAAATTACTGAATTTAAACTTGGCTATAACTGGGGTAATCCTATTATCTATGTGCAGCATGGCAATAATGATTTATCAGGAAATGACAGCAATTCAGACGATAATGCAGTTTCTATGTTATCGGAAATGTTTCGAGAGGAAGGAAAAGCAAGTCTTGACCAGGAGCTTGCACGATACATAGAGATTTGCGGTATTGGATATCGTTTCATCAGAATTAAACCGGATTATGATGGCGGTTCTGTATTTCAGATGGCAACGCTTAATCCGATGTTTGCATTTATCGTATATTCAAATGATGCATTTAAGCGTCCTATGATGGCGTGTACTTTTCGTATAACTAAGAGTGGTGCGAGATATTACACTTGTTACACAAAAGATGCTGTATTTGAGATACAGGATGCTGTAAAGATTATCAATGGTAAAGAAAGAGTGGATGAAAAAGGAAAACGCATTATCAGAAATGGTAAAGGCGGGGAAATAAATCCACTTGGAATTATCCCTATTATTGAATACAATCGCTCACATGATAGAACAGGGTGTTTTGAGCGTCAGATTTCAGATATGGATAATCTTAATATCCTTGTATCAGACTTTACAAATGATGTGGCACAAACTACACAGGCAGTATGGTGGGCGAATGATATTGAATTGCCAAAGGATGAAAATGGAAAGACCAAAAAGGTACAGGCTGGTCAATGGATTTTATCTAAGACTACCGGAGCAGGCAATAAGCCGCAGATTCAGTCCTTAGCATTTATATATGATTACAATGGCATATTGGAAGATATCAAATACAGACGAGATGTAATCTTACAGAAATGCGATGTTCCTTTACGAAGTGAACCGGGCGGAGGTTCTACTGGTACAGCAATGAGTATGTCGAGTGGTTGGTCGGATGCCGATTGTGCGGCGAATAAGGAATGTCAGATTATTGAAGCGTCAGAAATGCAGATGCTTAGGGTGATAAAAAAGATTATTGAGCTGTCAACAGATATTCCGGAAGATAGCCCTTTAAAATCTCTTAAGATATCTGATATTGATATAAAGTTTGTCAGAAATAAAAATTATGACATGGCAACAAAAGCTAATACATTTGCTACATATGTTTCTCATGGTGTACATGGCAGGCATGCAATGCAATTAGCGGATATAGGTGGAGATATTGAACAGATATGGCTTGATTCCAAAGATGGTGTTGAAAAGTATCAGAAGTCAGTGTATGACAAGCAGACAACAACTGCAAATGATATTGGAAAAGTTCCATATAATATCAGTCAGACAGAAGAAGATAAAACTGACAGGATTCAGCAGGATGAATCAGACCAAAATAAAAACAGTCCAATACTTAGCAACTAAGACATTTGTAAAAAGCAGGTGTCTTTTTTATACGCCCTAGAGAAAGGGCAATATAAATTTCGCAAAAATGATAATTCAGAGAAGAATATAAACGCAATGGAGGTAGCGAGATGAGAAAGCAGAATTTAGAACCGTTAAGAATGAATTTACAGTTATTTGCCAAAGAACCGACAGATGATAATACAGCAGGGGACAATGCAGAGGATGAATTAAATGATATTTCGGATGATGATGTCGAATTAGAGGAAAATTCAGATGCAGACAGTCCGAAGCTGGCAGAAGAAAATGCAGCATTAAAAGTCCAAATTGCAAAAATGAAAAAGGCGATGGATAAGGCAGCAAGTGACACAGCCAGATATAAGAAGCAGTTGCGTGAAAAACAGACTGCTGAAGAAATCGCTTTACAGGAAAAGGCTGAGAAAGAAGCGGAGAGAGAGGAAGCTTATCAGAAGCTGCTTAAGGAAAATACAGTAACTAAATATGAAAAGAACTTCCTGGCTCTTGGTTATTCTGAGGAATTAGCAACAAGAGCTGCTAATGCACAGTATGACGGAGATACGGAAGAATTATTTAAGATTCAGCAGGATTTCCAGTCTGCGTTATTAAAGCAGAAAGAAGCTGAGTGGGCAAAGTCAAGACCAAATCCACAGGCAGGCAATGGAGAGGGTGATGATATGGACGCATTCCTTAAAGGATTTGGAGCATAAAAGAAAGATGAGGTAGAAAAAATATGTCAGTGAATTATGCAAGCAAATATGCAACAGCAGTAGATGAGAGATTTAGCACAGGCTCTCTCACAAATGGATTAGTAAACAGCGAGTATGATTGGATTGGAGTTTCAACAGTAAATGTTTATTCTATTCCAACATCAGCAATGAACGATTATTCAATGTCCGGTACAAGCCGTTATGGTACACCGGAAGAACTTGGCAACGAAGCACAGGAAATGACGGTTGCACAGGACAGATCATTTACATTCACAATCGACCGCAAGAATTATGACGATACAATGATGACTATGGAAGCCGGCAAGGCATTGAGCCGTCAGTTAAATGAAGTCATTATCCCGGAGATTGATACATACCGTATCGCAGCATTAGTTGCAGGTGCTCTAGAAGGCAACACAAAGACTCTTGCGACAACAAAGAGCAACGCTTATGAGGAATTTCTTGCGGTTCAGGAGATACTTGACGATAACGAAGCACCGCAGGTAGGCAGAGTAGTTCTTGTTACACCTGCATATCATAATAAGATTAAGTTAGATGAAGCATTTACAAAGAAAGGGGATATGGCTACACAGATTGCTATCAATGGTATTGTCGGAGAGATTGATGGTGTTCCATGTATTAAAGCTCCAACAAAGAGATTTCCTGAAAATGTGGATTTTATAATCACGAATGCAATTGTAATGCCATCACCGGTCAAGCTTCAGGAATATAAGATTCACACAGATGCACCGGGTATTTCAGGCTGGCTTGTAGAAGGTCGTGTGCGCTATGATGCGTTTGTCCTTAAGGAGAAAGCAAAGGCAATCGGTGTTCATAAGAGTAAATAAGGTATTTGAACCCTTAGATGTAAAGTCTAAGGGTTCATTTTAAGGAGGATTATTATGATTGAGTTAAAAAATGCAAAGACAAAACAGACAATCAAGGTAAGTACAGATGTGCAGACAAAACCTTTTATTCGTGCCGGTTATGAGATTGTAAAAGATGACACAAAGAAGCCGGAGACAGCAGAAGATAAGAAGTAGGAGATGATGGTATGGCAGAAATTACATCAAAACATCGTATATTGTGCGGATTAGACAGTAGCGATACATCAGAGGATGATGTAATCTCTGTCTATCTCGAAAAAGCACAGAACAAAGTAGTTAAGGCACGATATCCATTCGGATGTACAGACATTCAGCGGGAAGAAACATTGGAATTTTATTCTGAGAATGTGGATGGTCTTTTGGTACATTACTATAACAAGATTGGTGCAGACAATGAGACTGCCCATTCGGATAGCGGTACCAGCAGAACATACATGAAAGACAGTGACTTTCTCGATGATATAGTACCTGTAGCTGATGTTGTGTTATAGGAATTAAGTGGAACGCTTGGCGATTCCTTAGAATCTCTCCTTATGCCAAGCAGGGCGGTATCTATGTGGTGGCTGGGAGCGATACCAATTATGAGGAGAGGATGTTATGAGAGATTTAAAAAGAAATCAGCGACAGATGTATTATTCGTTTTATGTGGAACAGGGAAATGATTCTGATTTTGATGTTCTTGATACAGTTGCAAAATATTCAGCACCGGTTGAATTTAAAGCAAGTTTGACAGCAGGCAAATCAGATTCCGATGATTCACCATTTGGTAAGGATATTTCATATGATAGGATTATTTCCACAGTGAAAAAGGACTTACCTATTACGGAAACATCATTGATTTGGTATGGAACGGAGCCTGTTTTATCGGAAGATGGCTCAGCAGACCCAAGCAGTGCAGATTATAAAGTTGCAGCCGCACCCCTAGATGGTCTTGATGTAATACGGATTGCAATTAAGAGAATTGCGAAGTCGAATGTTCCAAAGAATGATAAAAAAGATGATGTTACAGAATATAACGGAAATAAAGAAGATAGTTCAGACAGTAGTGGTGATGATTTAGAGGATTGGTAAAGGAGAGAGTGAAAATGAAGAAGTTATTTATTAGTCAGCCTATGAATGGAAAGACGGAAGAGGAAATTCTTGCAGTAAGGAAGAAAGCTATCGAAAGTGCAAAAGTTATGCTTAATGAAGATGTTGAAGTTATTGAATCATATTTTGAAGACTATAACCCAGACAAAGGGTGTGTATCTTTGAAGTATCTTGCAAAGTCATTGGAATTACTGGCTGATGCAGATGTGGCATATTTTGCTAAAGGATGGGAGAGTGCAAGAGGTTGCCGTATTGAGAATCAGTGCGCTATGGAGTATGGTATTGATACGATAGAAGATTATACAAATAGTAATTCAGAGCATGGATATAATTTTGGCACTGCTCTTGAAATTTTGAAACATGGTGGTAAGGTTGCACGAAAGGGTTGGAATGGAAAGAAGCAGTATGTTCAACTTGCAACTGGCATTTCGTACAAGACAGCAGATGGAGAGATTGTAAATTGTGAGCATGACGCAATCGGTAATAAAGCAATTGCTTTTGTTGGAACATCTGGGGTGCAGATGGGATGGCTTGCTTCACAGGCTGATATGCTTGCGGAAGATTGGGTTGTTGTAGAATAATCTTTAAATTGCACTCCTTTTGTCGTATAATGGCGATGAAAGGAGTGATTATGATATGAAAAAAAATAAATATATTTCTATAGGTATTCTTATAATTGTAATTGGATTTATCATTGCAATTTTATTAGCAATTCTTGTAGTAGGAAGCAATGTTAATACAAATGCAAGTAATGATGGATGGCTTGGTTTCTTAGGTGGATTATTTGGCAGCTTCTTATCTGGTGTTGTAGCAATTTACATTTTAAATGTGAATAGAAAGGATGCTGAAAAGGTACATCAAGAAAACTTTGATAAAGTGGAAAAAATTCAGGAAGAAAATCATAAAGATACAGAGAGAGCATTACAACAAAATGCCAATATGTTTAATTATAGATTGGCAAAAGAAATGGTAAATAATGTATATGAACTTATAGCAGAGTTGATTAACATAGCAGAGTATAATAATTTAAACAAAAAAAGTACAATAGATAAAATACAAAAAGAAGACAGGGCTAAGGAAATATGTTTTTTACTTGAACTTAAACTTGGAAACGAAAACTATTTTGATAATTTATTAAAAGAAATAAAAGTATTTAATGAAATTTTTATACAACATGGGAAAATAAATGGGTATAGTAAATCGACAATGCAGATGAAAGAAAAACAAATACTGTCTTTAGCTCAGGTATGTTGTAAAGGATATTTATTTCATATATTTTTACTTTGAGGAGTTCAATAGTGCAATGCCAAAACAAATAAACTTTACATACGACAGTCCCACAAGCATTGACAATGCCATTAAGGAAATGCGGTCATATCAAGCCAATATTACCTACAAATGCAAACTTCTAGCCGAACGCTTAGCAAGTATCGGTGTGGAGATTGCAAGGGTAAATGTGGCTGATTTTGATGCAATATACAGTGGAGAGTTACTGTCGAGTATTAAAGCTGAATACAACGGAAGTACACCAAACGGAGCCTCATGGATGGTTATTACAGACTGTCCATGGGCTTTTTATGTTGAGTTCGGAACGGGAATTGTTGGAGCAAATAGTCCGCATCCTGATACGGGCATTGCTAATTGGAAATATGACATCAATCAGCATGGAGATATGGGCTGGTATTACTTCAAAGATGGCGATTGGCATTGGACAAAGGGTATGCAGAGCCGACCATTCATGTATCAGACAGGCATGGATTTGAGAGCAAGGATAGAAAGTGTTGCGAGGGAGGTGTTTACAAGTGCTTAGCGTATGGAATGAAGTTTCAAAGAGATTACAACAGAAACTCAAGACGGATGCGGATGCACCATATCCGCAATTACATCTGACTTCAAAAGACATTTCAGACAGTCCGCCGAAGTTCCCTTGCTTGTTTGTCAATTCGCTTGGAGAACCGACAGAGGGGACAGATTTACAGAATAATCAATGTTATATTACTTCTACAATAGAACTGCAGAGCTATTCGGCAGAATCGCCGGGTGGCTCACAGACAGAAGCACGAAAGATAATGGATGCAGCTGGTGATGTGATGCTCTCAATGGGGTATCAGCTTATTTATGGACCGGTACAGGATAACAGGAATTATTTCCGCACGATAGCACGCTTTAGGCGGCTTGTTGGTGGTGGAGATGAATTATAAATGAAACAGTAAACATGGAGCTTGCAGATGCAGGCTCTTATTTTTATGGAAATTTTAGGAGGGAAAAGCAAATGGATCTTAGTACAATCGGAGTTAAATTTGGATGGGCAGTAGAAAAAACTGCTGGAACAAAACCATCCGCTTTTAAGTGGATTAAAAGATGCAGCAAAATTGCTGGTCTTAATATTACAAAGGATAAGATTGATACAACATGTTTTGAGGATAAGATTAAGACATATATCGCAGGTACGGGAGATACCGGTGGAGATTGGAATATCAATTTCAATGGAACTAAGAAAGGTTCTTCTACAGATACTGTTAAAGCATGGAATGAGTTGTTAGAAGCATCAGAGGCAGGTGCGGAAGATGGCAAAGCAACATGGGCAGATATTTTTATTCCGGGATTTGGTTCTTATTTTGTTAAATTTGAACCGGGTGAAATCCCTATGCCTGACTTAGAGCCGGGTTCTAAACTCGATATTCAGATATCAAATGTTGTCAATGAATATATGGGACTTGGTGAAGCAATTGAGCCGGCAGAGTCTGTTGCTTGAAGAGCCAGCACAGAAGATAAAAGCATTTTGGATGTATCACTTGATGATAATTCGGGCGAGAAAGAGAATGACGCAGATGTAACTATAAATGAGGGAGAATAATGCTCCCTCTATTTTGAGTAAAGGAGAGATTGATTATGAATTTTAAAGTTGGAGATAAAGAGTACACATTAGAATATACATTTGAGGCAGCAGAAAATCAGAAGTGTGTAGATGCAATGACGGATATTTTCGGTGGTGCAATGATGACTAAGATAGATGATTCAAAGTCTGAAGCATTACAGATAAGAGATTTCCTTATGACAATTTCGGATTTGCCACGTATGGCAATGGATATGTTTTATGCCGGGCTTCTTGAAAATCATGGTGAAGATGGTGACGGTGAGATTATGAGCCGTTTAGATGCCAAGAGATTATACAAGAAATTCTGTAAAGAAAATCCGGAGCACGCAATGTCTGTATCTTACTATGGGCTTATTACGGTAATCTCTGAGCAGATGGAGAAAGATGGTTTTTTCAAACGAACCGGTCTTGCGGACATCCTGGAGAGTATGGGGAATGCAATTCAGGAGACGGAGAAAGAAGCGAAGAAACCGACGGACCGCAGGAGAAAACAGCCAACCAAGAAACAGAAAGAGGCAGCAGAGAAGAAAGCGGAGAACCATTCTACATCAGAGTAAGAACGGAATTTCTTCCAAATGCTCTACTTTACGGAGTTCCATATGAGTTATTTTGGCATTTAAATCCGGCAAAACTTAAACCATTCAAAGAGGCATATCAAAAGAGGCTTGAAGTTGAGGAATATGCACGGTGGAGAAGTGGATTATATGTTATGCAGGCGGTTGGGGCTTGCTTTGGTGGGGAATATCCAAAACAGCCTATTGGATTTGAACAGCAGAATAATAGTTATATGGATGATACAGAAGATGAAGATGATGAAGAAAATTATACAGAAGAAGAAATCTTGCGTGCAAGAGAAGCATTTGTTATGAGTTTATCTATTATGGAGGGCAGAAACAAGCGTGAAAAGGCACGTGAAGAACGGATGAGATTGAGAGAACAGCAGGGGAGTGATTCTGAATAAGGTCACTCTCTTTTTTTATATTATTGAGAAATGAGGTGCTTGTTATGTCGGGAACGGTAGATAGTTTAAGTATAAAGATAAATGCATCTGCAAAGGGAGCGAATCAGCAATTAGATAAATTAGTAGAGAAGATGGTGTTATTGCGCTCTACAATCAATGGTATCAATGTAGGAAATCTGAACAGTTTATCTACGAGCATTCAGAATTTTTCAAAAGCCGCATCAGGATTAAGTCAGGTAAAAACGGCTGATTTTACTAGAATGGCAAAAGGAATTGAAAAACTGTCAAATATTCGTAAGGGTGAATTAAACAGAGCCGCTATTGCAATAACAAATATATCTAAAGCATGTTCAAAAATTGGAAATGTAAGTGATGGGGCTAATAAGATTGCACAGTTGGCACAGGGAATATCAAGGTTAGGCTATAAGAGCACAACTCAGGCAATTCAGAACATTCCGTTGTTGACAAAAGAATTAAAAAATATGATGACAGAATTGTCAAAAGCACCTACGGTGTCTGATAACTTGATTGCCATGACAAATGCTATGGCTAATTTAGGAGCACAGGCAAGTGGTATTCGTTCTGTTGGAAGCACGATGAACAATGCAGGCAGGAGTGGAAATAGTTTCTTTGGAATTATGAGAAAAGGGGTTTCTAATATCAGAAACTTTGTATCAGGCATACATTCTGCAACAAAGCACAATCGTTCATTTGCCGCTACCTTGGGATTATTATATGCAAAATTTTGGACGTTAAGAAGAATACTGGGAGCTTTCGGCAGTGCGGTAAAAGCTTCAATGAATTATATCGAGGAATACAATTATTTTAATACTACCATGGAGAAAATCGCATCGGAGTGGGATAAAGATTTTAGTAAGTTTGGTTACAAAAATGCCGATGCATATGGAAAATCATTTGAAGATAGATTAACGAAAATGATGCATAAAATGACCGGATTTAAGATGAATAGAACTGGTACGGTCACGGACAGTGGTATTAAAAATCTCGGTCTTGATGTTACTCAAATGACTAATTATGCTGCAGGCGTAGCACAGGTAACTAACTCTGTAGGAATGACAGGTGAAGCTTCAGTTGCTACATCAAAAGCTCTTTCAATGCTTGCTGGAGATATGTCATCATTCAAAAATCTTGATATGCAGACTGTTATGAATAACTTTTCATCAGGTCTTATAGGACAATCAAGAGCGTTATATAAGTATGGTATTGATATTACAAATGCAACATTAGCAACATATGCTCATGAACTTGGAATTAAAAAGGATATTTCTGCAATGGAGCAGAATGAAAAGATGCAGCTTCGTATGATTGCAATCCTTGACCAGTCAAAAGTTTCATGGGGCGATTTGGCTAAGACAATAAATTCTCCGTCAAATCAGGTACGTTTATTACATAACAACTTTAAATCTTTATCACGAACGATAGGTGATATGTTTCTGCCGGTAGTAGCGAAAGTGCTTCCGTATGTAAATGGTCTTGTAATTGCCATTCGCAGACTTTTTGAGTGGACTGCATCTATGCTTGGAATTGATTTGAAGGATGTTATCGGTAATTCCGGTGGAGGATATTCAGATATATTTGATGGATTAGATGATGATGCTGACGATGCAAGCAATGCAATTGATGGAGTGGCAGATAGTGCGGATAAGGCAGCAGCATCACAGAAAAAATTAAATAAACAGTTGCAGAGCTTTGACCAACTTAATAATATGACTACTACAAAAACAACAAAGAAAGATACTTCATCTGATAAGGATAGCAGTCCTATAGACCTCACAGACCAGTTAAATTCCGCATTAGCAGATTATGAAAAAGTATGGAATGAAGCATATGATAACATGACAAATGATGCGGAAAAATTTGCGGACAAACTTACAAAATTGTTTAAAAAGGCATGGACTTCCGGGGATGGTTCAGATATTGGTTCTGCTGTGGCTGGATGGCTGAATAAGGGCATTGACTGGGTGAATAATCATACAGATAAATGGTCTAAGGGCCTCAAAAAAATTACAACAATTATGGGAACTGCTTTGAATGGTTTTATCGAAAACTTTAAGTGGGCTGGACTTGGAAAAGCTATTGGAAATTCAATTAAAGGAGTGCTTGAAGCTGAAACAAATTTTTTTGAAACCGTAAACTGGGTAAATCTTGGTAAGGGCTTGTCAAAAACACTGAATGCCGCTATAAAAACAGGCGTTTTGCAGTCTTATTTTAAATCAATGGCAAGTAAATTGAGAGCAGCTATTGAAACTGCATTTGGAGCAATTACAACATTTGATTTTAAAGGACTTGGAAAAGCATTAGGACAAGGAATAAATGACTTTTTTAAGACTATGAATAAGAAAAATAAGCAGACTGGTCTTAATGGTTGGCAGGAGCTGGGAAAGAGCATATCAGATGGAATAAAAGGTATTGTGACATCAGTTACGACAGCGTTAGATACGGTTAATTGGGAGGCAGTAGGACAATCAATTGCCAATTTTATCGCTTCAATTGACTGGGGTGGAGTAATTTGGAAATTAAGTAGTATGGTAAAGTCTATGATAACAGCATTAGGAACAACGCTTACTGCTGAAACAAAGGAAAATCCTGTGGCTGGAATAATAACTATCGGAATTTTAGGGTTTGCATTGAGAAAAGGCTGGAAAAAACTTCTGGGAGTTTTTCTTGGAAGTAAAATAGGAAAGTCGAAAATAAGTGTAGGATTTTCTAGAGTATTTGCTGTTATTAAAAAATGGTCTATATCCAAAATAAGCAATGCTGCCAAAGCACTTGGAATAAAAATTAAATCAGGTGTAGGCAAGATAACTGTTACTTTAAAAAATGCATATGTAGGCATTAAAAATTGGATAGCAAACGGTGCAAAAATTAGTGATTTGATAAAAGCTGTAAAAACAGCATTAGGCATACAAAAGGGATTAACATTGTCAAATATTGCAGTTAAGATTGCTACAAAATTGCCAACACTTGCAAATCCTGATATGGCAGCAGATGATTTGGCGAGAAGTCTTGATGAGTGGTTCACAAATAAAATTTGGAGACCGCTTTGTAAAAAGATATCTTGGCTTGATGAAGACTCACCGATGGGTGTTTTTCAAGTTCCTGTAAAATTAGCTATAAAGATAGGTTCGTCTATAAAGAGCTTTTTCGGCGATACATGGGATGATACAACTGCAATGACAGAGGGAATTGATGTTGGAAACGACATGGCTACCGGAATATTAAAAGGTTTTGCCAATGCATTAGTATATCCTGCAAACTTTCTTTATAATCTCATTGTAAAGCCGGTTAAAGAAGCGTTAGGAATCCATTCACCATCAACAGTATTTAAAGAAATTGCAGGTTTTTGCGTTGATGGTTTTATAAATAATTTTAATTTAAAAGACAAAATAAAAGAAAAATTAAAAAATTTAGGTAAAGCTACGATAGAATTAAGTTTGAAAGTAAAAGGTTTCTTTGATAAAACAGCTGAAAAAGT
>ULNF01006648.1_pt1 | contig 17400 bp, 10 predicted proteins | sample 1951851 | NCBI WGS metagenome assembly ULNF01 (sample SAMEA4835570, study PRJEB28245) | human gut metagenome | biome: gut microbiome; material: fecal sample | place: Denmark | collected 2008 | reverse complement strand
GGCTATGTACAGCCACAGCCGAAGAAGCCATCAGCAGCGGGCAATATGATAAATGATCTTCTCAAGAATGTGATAGGTCTTTTCAAGAGCCCTGCAGATACAGCGGGTGAGATGGTTCAGAGTGACAACATGGTTCCTGGCGGAATACTTGCAGGAGTAAATGCCATCCTCTCACTTATATTTGTAACTGTCGGATTCCTCATAATGGGATTTGACTTTGGCGATTCAATAGCAAAGGGCTTCTACATGTTCTTCTTCACTATAATCGCAGCAGTCATCATGACAGCAGCGGTATTTATCGCCGGAGGAATTATATTCAAGGGTGGAATCACATTTGGAAAAGCACTTAACGCCGTTGGTGTATTTGCACTTTATGAGGCAATAGCAATGGTTGCAGGAATCATATTTGAGATCATCTCAGCACTCTTCCACAAGGTTGATTTCCTCAGCGGAATCATCGGAGGCTTTGGATACATACTCTTCCTCGGAATAAGCCTTTGCGGAATCGTGATCGCAGCTCATGCGTTATTCGATAACCTTGAGACAAATGACAACTCAAAGATATTTGCAGTTATCGCTGCTATAGTTATCTCAGTATTCCTCATCACTGTTATAGATAACATCGCAGAAAAGATATTCAGTGACAGCGCAACATGTGCAGAGCAGGTACTCAGCTACTTCAAGAACGCTGCAACAGTATTTGGTTACCGTCACTGGTAAGACATAATTTATAGATATTTTACAGGAAGCAGACAGATCTGAAAATTGACAGGTTTGTCTGCTTTTGTTAAAATATAAAGGTGTTTTGGTGTTAACTTATATAAAAGGGTGGCAAAGATATGGTAAAGGAAAGGACGGGTTATGGTAAGAAAGGTTGGTTTAACTGACAGTGTTGGTTTTGCTTGTCTGGAAGATCTACAGTTGTCGAACTCCTATATGTGGGGTACCGCAATCAGTCTGGACTATTGTGGAAGAGAGGATTGTATAAAAGGCTGGAAGTTTGGTCCATACGTCAGAGAATCATATGTTATCCATATGGTAAAGAAGGGCAAGGGTACATTTACAATTGCAGGGAAGACTTATGAACTGGGACCTGGACAGGCGTTTATCATCAGACCTGGTGAGGAGACTACTTACAGGGCTGACGATGATGATCCATGGAGCTACATGTGGGTTGGATTTCATGGCTACAGAGCTGAAGATTTTATTGAGGCGATGGGGTATGTAAAGGGCTCACCTATCATCAAGATAGAGCAGATGGATACGTGTGCAGAATGTATCAACAAGATGCTCGAATATTCCCAGATCACACGTATAAACGAGGTGAAGAGAATGAGTGCACTGATGCTTCTCTTCGCAACCATTATGGAGGATAATGCCTCCGATGCGCAGGAAGATGATAACATTGAGTATCCAAGTAAGATATATGTAAAGGCTGCTGTCGACTTCATAACAGAGAAGTACATGAACAAGATCAAGATCGATGACATTGCGGATTTCATAGGAATCAGCAGAAGTCATCTGACAGGAAGCTTCAAGAAGGAGATGGGTGTATCTCCTCAGGAGTATCTTATCAACTTCAGATTGGAGAAAGCTGCAAGTCTTCTCCGGTCATCAAAGGAACAGATCAATATAATCGCATATCAGTGTGGTTATGAGGATTCTCTTTCTTTCTCCAAAGCATTCAAGCAGAAGTTTGGAATGAGTCCTAAGTCATTCAGGAATCTTGAGGTTGAGCTTGAGACGAAGGATGCCAAGTTTGGACATGAGGCTTCGAAGCTGTAAGATATAATTGAATCAAAAAATTTGAATTAAGCAAAAGGCGGGTGTGCGATTTGTCGCACATCCGCCTTTGCTGTATTTACGATATACGGTAAAAACTACTGTCTGCCATGATATGAATTGTCAACGATAAGCTTCTTGGTCACCTTTGTGGATTCAGGATTATCCTCATCTGATTCAGATGTCTGGTCATCGCTGTGCATCCATGAAGCAGGATCGTCGTCCGTGTACTTCTTTGTGACCTCATCCAGATATGGGGTGAATGCCTTCAAAAACATGAATGATGATACATATGCTATAAGGCCAAAGCCACATACTATGAACACGAATATACCTACCATGAATACCTGAGTGCTGGATAGCAGAACATATGCAGGCAGGGTGTAGAGAACCATGATCACTATTGTAAATATGAAGTTCTTGGCTGCCAGGTAAATGGACTGCAAGAGAAGGTTCTTCAATGTGTTCTTAAAGGCACTTATGACAGGGAACAGGTAAATTGCGATGAAGCATGTCAATATCATAAGCACGACACTGGTGTAGTACATGAGCTTGTTTTCCTGTGGACCACCCTTGCCAAAAAGGTTGAAATCCAGAGTGAATATAAATGATATAAGAAGGAATAGCAGCCATGAAATCGTTGACTGTTTGAAATTATCCTTGAAGCCTTTGAAGAATAATTTCACTACACCTCCATTTTCGCCTGTCCTCTGCTTCTTTAACAGAGTGAAATACATTGCGCTCATGGAAGCTCCCATGGTGACTATGGGAATACTACACAATATAAATAGAATGTTCACTATTATAATATCGCCGAGCGTTCCAAAAAATCTGGAAAACCAGCCGTCACTGTTGAAAATGTTCATAAAATTCCTCCTGATGTAAAAAGTGATAATATCGTTTGTTTAACTATAGCACAAAAAGGTATGCCAATATATAGCGAATTTTACAATTTACCATATGTATTCTACAATTTGCCATAAAATAGCACAAAAACAGCGAACTTAACTACTTAAAAATATACATTTGTGACAAAAACCCATGATATTTTGACATTTTTCCATGTGAAAATGTTCACCAAAATTTTATAATTCAATCATAGAAAGCACACAGAACGCCGTAAGGCGAACCGGCAGAACAGGACGCAGAATTCAGGGTATGAAAGAGAATGTGGGTGTCGTAAATCCTGCCGGTGATGTAAAAAGGAGGAAGGTTTTATGAGAAGAACAATGAAGAAAGCTGTAGCAGTAGGGCTTGCAGCAGCAACAGCATTTTCACTGTGCGCATGTGGCGGCGGTGATGGAAGCAAGGGTGGCAGTAAGGATGCACTTGAGGTGGTTATCTGGGATAACAATCAGCAGAAGGGTCTGCAGCAGATATGTGATCTCTTCACAGAAGAGACAGGAATCAAGGTTGATGTACAGGTTAAGGAGTGGGATTCATACTGGACACTTCTTGAGGCTGGAGCATCAGGTGGAGATATGCCGGATGTATTCTGGATGCACTCCAACAACTCACAGATGTACATGAAGAACAACAAGCTCTTAAAGCTCGATGACTACATTGAGAAGAGCGATAAGGTTGATATGAGCAACTACATGTCAGAGATCACAGAGCTCTACACATATGATGGCTCATATTACGCAGTACCAAAGGATTACGATACAATCGCTCTCTGGTACAACAAGAAGATGTTTGATGATGCAGGACTTTCTTATCCAGATGAGACATGGACATGGGATGACCTCTATGATGCAGCTAAGAAGCTTACTAATGGCGATCAGTACGGTTTCTGTATGAACACATCAAACGATCAGGACACATACTACAACATGGTTTACTCAATGGGCGGTTACATCGTAAATGACGATCACACAAAGTCAGGATATGACGATGCCAACACTATCAAGGCTATGGATTATGTAGGAAAGCTCCTCAAGGATTGCTGCCCACCGGCAACAACAATGTCAGAGACAGGTACAGACGTTATGTTCCAGTCAGGTACAGTAGCAATGATCACACAGGGTTCATGGATGACAGCAGGATTCCTTGACAACGAGTATCTCGTTGAGAACTGTGACGTAGCAATTCTTCCATACGACAAGACAACAGGTATGAGAACTTCTATCTGTAACGGACTTGGATGGGCTGCATCAGCAGACACAAAGAGACCAGATGACTGTTGGAAGCTTATCGAGTGGTTAGGTTCAAAGGAGATGCAGGAGAAGCAGGCTGAGCTCGGTGTAACAATGTCAGCTTACAATAACACATCAGATAAGTGGGTTAACTGCACAGACAAGTTCAACCTCAACGCTTACCTTGATATCACAAAGGATTCAACAGTAGCAGGTGTTACAAATGAGCTCGTGCTCAGACCTTACACATACAACTCAACAGTTTGGTCACAGGCAGCACAGACATTCTTCGCAGATGCATGGGCAGATCCATCAAAGATGGAGCAGTCATGTAAGGACTTCGCAGTTCAGATGAACCAGTACATCGATGAGGAAGACAAGTAATCCTACAGAGCATTTATAAGATAACATAACAGTGGGTAGGATGAAGGTCCTGCCCATTGCTTACCAGAAACAATGGGGTGTTAATTACAGTATAAATGATAAGAGGAGGGATTTTATGTCAGATAACAACAAGAAAGTTGAAGAAAAAGCGGCTGAGATAATTCAGGCTACAGAGACACAGACAGTTAAGCCGGCAGCAGCAGAAGATAAAGAGTTCAAGAAAAAGAAGTCAACAACATGGGAAAGAAACCAGCGCAAATGGGGCTGGGCATTCATCCTCCCAACAATGATAGGAATCATCGTACTTAACTTATGGCCTATAGTACAGACAATATATCAGTCATTCTGCAAGGTCGGTTCATTCGGAGATTCATCATTTGCAGGATTTGCAAATTACAAGAAGATGTTTGCTGACCCTGAGGTATGGCAGTCACTTCTCAATACATTCAAGTATGCGATCATCGAGGTTCCATTCTCAATCGCAATTGCACTTATACTTGCGGTATTCCTGAATCGCAAGATGCACGGAAGAACAATATACAGAGCAATATTCTTCCTGCCAATGGTAGTTGCACCTGCAGCTGTAGCCATGGTATGGAGATGGTTATACAATTCACAGTTCGGTCTGTTAAACCACATCCTCGGTACAAAGATCGAGTGGATATCCAATCCAAAGATCGCATGGATCTCAGTTGCGATCATCGGTGTATGGTCGATCATTGGTTACAACATGGTTCTGTTTCTTGCAGGACTTCAGGAGATACCTAAGGATTACTACGAGGCAGCAGATATTGACGGAGCATCAGGAGTAAGAGCATTCTTCAAGATCACTCTTCCACTTCTCTCCCCTACAGTATTCTTCGTACTCGTAACAAGAGTAATCGGAGCACTTCAGGTATTCGACCTTGTATACATGGTAATGGATATTTCCAATCCGGCTCTCAAGAAGACAGAGTCCATCGTATATCTGTTCTACCAGTACTCATTCCAGAATGGTAACAAGGGTTATGGATCAGCAATAGTAGTTCTTCTTCTCGCAGTCATCATGGTACTTACAGTATTCCAGATGATCGGTCAGAAGAAGTGGGTTCATTATAACTAGGAAGGGGGAATCGATATGACAAGAGGCGTACAGTTTAAGAGAAGAATGCAGAGATTATTGATTCACCTCATTCTGATCATATTCTCAATCATTATGATAGTGCCATTTGTATGGATGACACTCACAGCATTTAAGACAGTAACAGAGGCAACTTCGGTAAGTCCATTCGTAATATTCCCATCACAGTGGCGTACAGATGCGTTCACTACTGTTTGGAATAACATGAACTTCCTTGTTCTCTACAAGAACACATTACTGCTCATATTCTTCAGAGTTGTGTGTGCATGTCTCACAGCAACACTCGCAGGATATGCATTTGCAAGACTTAAGTTCAAGGGCAGAGACTTTATGTTCTCCCTGATACTTTTCCAGATGATGATTCCTTCACAGATATTCATCATCCCACAGTTCCTGATGATCAGTAAGATGGGCATGACAAATACAATGTTTGCTCTGGTATTCCCGGGAATTGTAACAGCGTTCGGTACTTTCCTGCTCAAGCAGGCTTACATGGGACTTCCTGGAGATCTCGAGGAGGCAGCGAGACTTGACGGATGTAACATTCCAAAGACATTCGTGTTTGTTATGGCTCCGCTTGCAAGATCATCGATGGTTGCTCTCGGTATATTCACAGCAGTGTTCGCATTCAAGGATCTGATGTGGCCACTGGTTGTAAACAGCAGTGCAAACAAGATGCCGCTCTCAGCAGCTCTTGCAACAATGCAGGGACAGTATCAGTCCAATTATCCACAGCTGATGGCTGCATCTCTTATATCATGTATACCAATGATCGTTATATACCTGATATTCCAGAAGCAGTTCGTAGAAGGTATTGCAACATCAGGTGGAAAGCTCTAAAGAAAGTTAAAGAAGATATTATATATGACCACAGGGTGACGTCAGTTACTGACGCCACCCTTGTGAAATATATCGTAAATACGAAGTATTTACGATGCTGCAGACGCCGCGCGAAGCGCCTCTCATGCGTCTGTTCCAAAATATATCGTAAATACGAAGTATTTACTATGCCGTGGACGCCGCGCGGAGCGCCTCTCACGCGTCTACTCAACACAGAAACAAAAGGAGGACGTCTATGAAAAAGCCGATAATCACGGAAGAAGAAAAACAGAAGATCAAAGAGATGGACTCCATACGCAAAAAAATAGGATATATCTGGGATTATTACAAGCTTTGGATAATCGGTGCGGTCGTTCTCGTGGGACTTGTAGTGTATTTCACTGTAGTGTTTGCAACGAGGGAGGACAAGCCGATACTGGATGTCGTCCTTGTGAACAACTACGATGATGTTTCAGAGGACTGCAGGCTGACACAGGGATTTGTGTCGTATGTAGGGGAAGAAAATCTCCCGGGAAGGGTTACATTTGACAACAATGCATTTTTTAATCTGGCAAATAACTCAGATTATAAGAACAGTTACTATATGAAGGTGCTGGCATACCTTGAGGCGGACACTGCTCAGGCAGTCTTGTGCCAGTATGACAATCTCATAGGTCTGGCGAAGAGCGGCAGACTTGCAGACCTGTCGGATGAGAAGGTCGGCGATATATATGATAAGTATAAGGATAGGATAATTTATTACGAGGATGAAGAGGGGAAGAAGATACCTGTCGGAATAGATGTATCTGAAGGATACAAGGCGGCAGGACTTACTGAGTACACAGATGGCAAGGCATATATTGGATTGTCAGCATATGCGGCGGATTATGGATATGTGGAGAAATTTGTGGACTACATGGTGGAACTTGGAATACAATCCGGCGGAGCTGGTTGTAGATAAATTATGAGGAAAGACCAGTCAAATGAAATTTGGCTGTAGAGAAACTGGAGATCACGAAAAGGAGGACTTGGGCATGGCAATATTGATAAATGAAGAGAAAAAGCTTTTCACATTGAACACCAAAAATACTACATATCAGATGAAGGTGATCGACTATGGGTATCTGGCTCATCTGTATTATGGCAAGAAAATGGACGGGGATATGTCATATGTCATAACTCATTACGATAGAGGATTCTCAGGCAATCCTTATGAAGCACAGGAGCACAGAGAATTCTCTCTGGACAACATTCCACTGGAATATAGCTGCTACGGCAACGGAGATTTCAGGACTCCGGCATTCAACATAAAGGACATAGAGGGAATACATGGATGTGATCTCAGATATGTTTCATATGAGGTGATGGACAGTAAGTATAGTCTCAAGGGACTTCCTGCTGCTTACACAAATGACGGCGAGAAGGGTGAGACCCTTAAGATCGTTCTTCAGGATCCTCAGGTGGGAGTGGAGGTTGATCTTCTGTATGGAATTATAGAGGATAAGGATCTGATCACAAGATCAGCTATAGTCAGAAATATAAGCGATGCGGATATATTTGTGGCAAAGGCATCAAGTATGAGCCTGGATTTTGTGACAGGTGATTATGATCTCATCCACTTCCACGGAAGACATGCTATGGAGCGCATGTATGAGAGAGAAGCTATAAATCATGGTGTGAAGAAGATCGGAAGCACAAGGGGTACATCAAGCCATCAGCACAGCCCATTTGTGGTTATAGCAGGCAAGGATGCGAATGAGGATGCAGGTGACTGCTATGGAATCTCATTTCTCTACAGCGGAAGCTTCAACTGTGAGGTTGAGAAGGATCAGACAGATCAGGTGAGACTCAATATGGGTGTTCAGGATGAGATGTTTGAGTATGTGCTCTATCCTGAGAGCGAGTTTGTGGCACCTGAGGTAGTTATGGTTTATTCACCTGATGGATTTGCTGACATGTCACATAAGATGCATGACGTTGTGAGATACAATATCTGCCGCGGTGAGTACAAGACAAAGAGGAGACCTATTCTCATCAACAGTTGGGAGGCAGTATACTTCGATTTCAATGGTGATGATATAGTTAATATAGCAAAGCAGGCTTCAGAGCTCGGCGTTGAGATGCTGGTTCTGGATGATGGCTGGTTCGGTGTGAGAAATGACGACAAGTCAGGTCTCGGCGACTGGTTTGTAAATGAGGATAAGATGGGCGGCCCTATGGCTGATGTTGTCAAGAGGGTTAAGGATCTCGGCATGAAGTTCGGTATCTGGATCGAGCCTGAGATGGTATCCGAGAAGAGCGAGCTGTTCAAGGAGCATCCGGATTATGCATTTGTGATCCCTGGAAGAAAGCCTGTCATGGGAAGAAGCCAGCTCAATCTGGATTTCTCAAGAAAAGAGGTCGTAAACTGCATATTTGACCAGATGACAGCAGTGCTGGACAAGATAGATGTTGATTACATAAAGATGGATATGAACAGAAGTATACTGAACGTATACTCCATGACCGAAGGAATCCAGAACAATGGAACTATCCTCTACAAGTATGTACTCGGTGTATATGACTTCATGGAGAGACTTCAGGCAAGATATCCAAAGATGTTCATCGAGGGCTGCAGCGGCGGCGGTGGAAGATTTGACGCCGGAATGATGTATTACACACCTCAGATCTGGTGCAGTGATGACACAGATGCCATCTGCAGACTTGACATACAGTATGGAACTTCATTTGGCTATCCTATATCGGTGGTCGGCTCACATGTATCAGCGGTTCCAAATCACCAGACAGGAAGAACAACTCCTTTCAACACCAGAGCGGTCGTTGCCATGGCAGGAAGCTTTGGCTACGAGCTTGATCTGAACAAGGTCAGCGACGAGGAGAAGGAGGAGGTTAAGGTTCAGGTAGAGAACTACAAGAAATACTGGGATCTCCTTCACAATGGACTTTACTACAGACTGACGGATGCGGACAAGAGCAAGGGTGTGGCTGCATGGTCATTTGTGGCAAGGGACAAGTCAGAGACACTTGTAAATATTGTGACAGTGGAGAGCTTCTGCAATTCACCTGTACCATTTGTCAGAGTCAAGGGACTTGATGCGGATGCCACATATGTTGACGAGGAGACCGGCGCAGAGTACAGCGGACAGGGACTTGACCAGATAGGACTTCCTGTACCACTCAAGTTCGGCGAGTACAATGCTTACCAGATCCATCTGGTTAGAAAGTAAAATTGCATAAGTGATATTGTGTTATTTATACATAATTATTAATTATATTGTATTAAATTACAGCTTCATGATAATATGAGGCTGTAATTTTTTGTGCTTATATATTCGGCATAAATGTGCTGAATATGTATGGGAGAAAAAGGGAGGTTACATATGAAATTGAAGGGGATAATGGCTGCGGCTGTAACTGTAGCCATGGTGTCGTCGTGCATTCATATACCGATGACGACTGCACAGGCACGGACTTTGCTGTCAAATATGACAGCGGATGCCGTACAGATGGATGAAGCTGAGATATCAGCAGCTACAGAGGATATTTCAGAGCTTGAGGGTGACTATGGAGTTGTGAACATAGTTAATGGCAAGGAGAGTAAAATATCGTTTGTCACGGATGAGACAGGATATTATGAGATAATATTGCAGGGAAGCCAGTCACGGCTGATGCTTCAGGAGACCTTGTATAACAGTAAGAGTAAGCGCCTTGCTACAGGTAAAAAGGATGGCAGTGGATGCTGCAGGCTGGTATACAAGTGCACTGCGGGGGAGAAATACATTCTTGGGTCTAAGTATGCCCGTTCTTATACAGTTTCCGAAAGTGCAAATATAAGCGTGAGAAAGCTTCCGGATGTGGCGGCAATAAAAATGGTGCCGGATAATACAACGATACTGGAGGGAACACCAGACTCCATAACATCGGCGTACGCAACGGTAACCTATTCCGGTGGAAAGGTGCGCGGTTCAGGTATCAGCGGCTCAGACTGTAAGATAGATGGAGTTACATACAGTCTGTGGGTGAAGGATTCCAAGGGAAGTTATTATTATGAGGGCGATGAAGGGGATATGGTATCGTATGCGGATGCGGAAAAACTTCCGGCCGGTACGTATACTGTTCAGCTTACAGACAAAATGGATAGTGAGCCGAACCAGTCGACCAAGATATACGATTCGTACACTGCAAAGGTGCAGACTCCTGCTGAATATTTTGTAGGAAAAAGGAATATCAGTGAGACGGATACCTACGCATATGATACCAGGGTGGACGGTTACGAGTATTACAGATTTATACCATCTGCAACTGCTGACTTTGTGTTTGAAGTAGATAAATCATCAACTGCATTTATAGATGTATATGATTCGGACATGGCGGTGGTTGAGACCGATAATGACAGGTATTCATTTGTCAAGGGAAAGACCTATTATGTCAGACTTTCAGGAACAACGGATGATGACAATGAAACATTGAATGAGGTCAGGCTCAAGGCGAAGAAGTATGCGGCACCTTCAGGGGTGACATTGAAGCTGGCAAAGAGCGAATGGGCAGCCGGAACGCCGATAAGCTTCATGAATGGTGCGAGCAGTACAATAAAGTATAATGATAAGTCCACGGAAAGCATAGATCTGACCGGTGGAAGTGGATACAGTAATGGAAACAGATATACAGTATATTATTCGTCATCTGATGATAACTGGAAAGAGTACGAATATGAAAAAGGTGTAACTCTTTCAGAGGGCGAGTACAAAGTAGCTGTGGGATATGATGCGGCTGAGGAAGATCAGGAGCTGCTCGGCACGGCAGTGCTTAAGGTAGTGTCCATAGACAAGCTGAGCGCAGGACAGCTCTCCGAAGGTGACAACAATGTGAGTGTCGGAACGGATGAGTATGACAAGGCCTATTACAGTTTTGTCATGCCATTTGACGGAAGTGTGGTAATAGAAAGCGACAGTCCTTATTGTGTATATGAGTCCGGTGATGAGGGCCCGGTAGAGGTTACAGGAAAACTTACTGGAGGCAGCACTTATTACGTAGGCCTGTATAATGAGTTATCTACTTCCAAGACAAATGTGAGACTGAGCTTTATTCCGAAAGTGACAGATATGATTGCTGTTCCCGAGAACACGGATTTCATCAGAATGGGCAGCTACGATAAGGATATCAGCAGTTATGTAGATGGAACCAGAGTAAAGATCTCGTATGCTGACGGAAAAACAGAGGAGCTGGTGTTTGACGATTCGGACAGTGTGGAAACCTCCAGAGGAGACGAGGTATTTGCAGAGATAGTCACAGATACGGAAAATGAGCGCCCTGTCGGAGAGGCACAGATTAGGATATACACACTGTATAGTGAGGACTCTTATGCATATGACATAGAGATAAAGGATATAGAGGATGTTGCTGTCGGAAGTCTTGCGGAGGGATCTAATCAGGTAAGTCTGTCGGAGAATGGCAGTGTATATTATACGTTTAAGCCTTCGATATCTGCCAGGTATACATTTGCCCCAGTGGGCGGTATGGAGATCTACAGCAAGATCGACGCTGACGATGAGACAATGTATGATCTGAAGAAACTTAGTGTATCGGATGGCGAGGCTGCACTTGAGAGCGGCAATACATACTATATCTGTCTCGATGGCGGAGTAGAGGACAAGTGGGGAGATACGCAGACCAGTTGGAGCATGAATGTGACAAGGGGAGAAACTTTGTCAAATTCAAAGATCAGTTCATGGAAGCTGAGAGATAACAGAACCTATGAATTCCTTCCAGATATGAAATTATCAGGTATCAAAAACCTTCTGGATAGAGAGACTCTCCAGTTTGTATATGATGATGGCAGTGTAAAAGAAGCCAGTGTCGGTGACAGCGAGGATAATGAGCTGATCACGAGTACATGGTACAGATATAACGAGAAAACTGGAAAGTATGTCGAGATCGCAGGCTTTGGCAGCAGGGTTGATACTGGCAGATACATGGTTGAACTTGCGATCTCCAGTGCTGATGGCATGGATACGGTTGAGATACCATTTGCAGTTAAGACTGCACAGAGCATGAGCATTGGAACATGGAACAGCTCAAAGACGCTTGATATTTCAGGCGACAGATATGTGTATGTATATAAGGTAAGTGCCCAGGCGGGTTCGTATGTGGTATCCGCTGATGAGAAGATCGATGGCATCAGGATTTTAGATGCAAATGGAACAGAGATAACGACTAACAACGTGGCTTATTCATCTGATGGATTTGGCAGTGCGGGATTTGACACAGCAGGCGGGGATCTGTATGTATGTGTGTATCCGGGAAAAAATGTAAATAAATGCGGCGTGACAATGAAGGAGATCGTCAAGGCTGTAAGTGTAAGCACAACCGTTTCTAAGACTGAATATCTGAGGGAATTTGATGAGATCAAGGGCAGCATAAAAACCGTTGTCACATATTCTGATGGAAGTACCAGAACATCTGGCGCGGATGACGATGATATAAGCTTTACGATCAAGAAAAACGGCAGGGTGAGCAGCTATTTAAGCATCGACACGATAACAGAACAGACCGGATTATATGAGATAATACCTTCCATATGGGGAATGGCTGACGATTGTGAAGTTCAGGGAGCATCATTTGACGTCGTAGATCTGAATGTGGATGAGCTGGAGTACCTGATATCAGGTGAGCCTGCGGTGCTTTCAGGTGTTGAGAACACTGGGGATGTAAAGCTGTACAGATTTGATATTGCGTCAGATGGAGTGGTATCCCTTCAGAGACAGGGCTTTGAGCTTAAGGGTATATATACCATTGAGGATGATGGCAGCTTTTCAGATACATATAGCAGTGGAGATGCTTTCTCTCTGAAAAAGGGAAGCTATATTATAGCACTCTATGCGAGAGAGAAAGATGATCAGATAACATTTACATATCACGATTCGTATGTGACAGGTAATGGAAAAATAACACCGGGTCAGAAGACAACAGCGGATATAAGCTATGACGGAGAGAGCATCGAGTATGAATTTATCCCAACGGAGACCGGAGAGTACAGATTTACGGTGGACTGCGGAGATAATACAGTATACACCAGAATCTATGCTGATGGGGTTCTGGAAAAGACATACTCACGGAACGGCGGACAACTCATTATAGACAGGACATTTGAGGCGAACCGCAGTTATACATTCAGGATCAGCCTTGCGTCGCAGCAGACAGGAAGCGTGACGATCACTCCTGAGAAGGTGGAGGCAGAGGTAGAGAACGAGTACGATATCTCCGCTGTGAGCATATCAGGATGCAAGGTGAAGAAGACGGAGGACGGATACAGTGTAACCGGAGATATAGAGATAACATATGCAAATAATGAGAGTCAGAAGACACCATTTATCAGCGGAAGATGGACAGATGCATATGGAAATACCATTCAGGGAATCATGTCTGTTGTGGAAAATGACACATACACAGATGTGACCTTGGATCTCAGATATAAGAATACGGGTTCATCAGAGTGGATATATGCTGAGTCAAAGACCCAGAAGTTTGGGGCTGGAGATGACGAGGGATGGATCATAACCAAGACTCCGACATGTACTGAGAACGGAGAGAAGACAAGGTACATTGAGGATGAGGATATATATGAGACCGAGGTGATCCCTGCTACAGGACACAGCTTCACAAAGTATGAGTCAGATGGAAATGCCACATGTTCGCAGAAGGGAACCAAGACGGCAAAGTGTGACAATAACTGCGGAGAAAAGGATACTATCATAGACGATGAGACCACAGTTCCTCACGATTATCAGACGGTGTGGACGGTTAAGAAAAAGGCATCACAGACCCGTGACGGATATAAGGTGCATGTGTGCAAAAACTGCAAGTCAGCCAGCAAGGAAACTCAGAGTATATACAGGATAAAGAGTATCAGGCTTGCATACAGCGCTGTTGAGTATGATGGTACAGCTAAGAAGCCTGCGGTAGAGGTCAAAGACTCAAAGGGAAGAAAGGTTGCCGCAGGAAATTACAGCGTTTCATATTCAAATAACAAGAATATCGGCAAGGCCAAAGTTGTCATCAAATTCAAGGGTGACTATGAAGGGGAGAAGACACTCACATTTGACATCAAGATGGGTGTGAGAAAAATTGAGTCCATTGACAACACAGCAAATGGAATAAAGTTGAGCTGGAAGAAGTATAAAGCGGCATCGGGATATGTTGTTTACAGAGGAGTAAATGGAAAAGCATATACGATAGCAGGTGTTGTTCAGAATCCGGAGACAACATCGTTCGTGGACGTCACAGCTAAAAATGTGGGTGTAAAGTATACATATAAGATAAGAACTTATAAGACATTTGGCGATGTGACATACAATTCGGCATTTGGCGGCGAGAAGACAGGAAGTTATGTACCTGCTGTGAAGCTGAAGAAATTCACAAGTGCATCGGCCGGAACAGCCAAGGTTACATATAATAAGGCAGCCAAGGCCACCGGATATCAGATACAGTATGCAGACAACGCATCGTTCAAATCTGCAAAGACTGCCAATGTAAACGGAGGTTCAGTTACAAGTAAGACCATCAAACGACTTACTAAGGGCAAGAGATATTATGTCAGAGTCCGAAGCTTTAAGAAGATTGATGGTAAGGTTTACTATTCCGCATGGAGTGGAAAGAAATCGGTTGTAATAAAGAAGAGATAATATCAAAAGAAATAGAAGAATCCGCCATGGATACAACATGTATCCGTGGCGGATTGTTTTTTTATTCTGTGTGTTCATCATCATAACGCCTTTTATTACATAATAGCGAAAGAAAACAGGTAATAAAGTGTAAAATTTGAGGTAATGTGATGTTTTTAGTTGGACATGGCAGATATAAAATGCTACCATGATTCTATGGGAACATTATTGTTCCAGAGCAGCAAAAGGGATGAGCAGAATAAGGAGAGAAAGATGGACGAGAATAACGTAAATGGATTTAATGATATGGACGACGATGAGGACGAGGGAACTACTGTCCTCACGACTCCGGGAGTGAGCGCATTTTCTCCGGTGCAGAACAGTGCACAAGGGCAGCCGAACCCGGGTCAGCCACAGCAGAATCAGCAGCCGGGTGGATTTGGACAGCCGATGGGCGGACAGTATGGAGGATTTGGACAGCCACAGTATGGTCAGCCGCAGTACGGTCAGGGTCAGCAGTTTAGTGGAAATGTCCAGTCGACAGGTGGACAGTATGGAGGATTTGGACAGCCACAGTATGGTCAGCCGCAGTACGGTCAGGGTCAGCAGTTTGGTGGAAATGTCCAGTCGACAGGTGGACAGTATGGCGGATTTGGTCAGCCACAGTATGGTCAGCCACAGTACAGCCAGCAGCCGGGCATGACTCCGGGTGTTATGGAGCCGGGTAAAAAGGTGAACAAGAAGCTTATAGCAATAATAGGAGGAATCGCAGCGGCAGTCCTGATCGCGATAATAGTCGTTGTTCTGATCCTGGCGGGTGGTTCCGGTGAGAGAAGTGCCAAGAAGGTCGGAGACAAGCTGGTGACAGCCTATGAAAAAGGCGATGCCGATGCCATGGTTGATCTGATGGACAAGGAATATTACAAGCTGTATAACAGGATAAGAAGCTATACAGGCAGTGATGACTATGTCAAGGATACATTCAACGAGCAGGTCAGCGACATGGTAGATGAGGTAGGCAAGGTCAAGAGTATCAAGGTCGAGGACCGATCAGAGAAGGAATATGACGAGGATAAGCTTAAGGATGTAAATGATACATTTGACATGCTGGATGTCGACATGACGGTTGACAAGTGCTACGAGGTGGACCTTGATGTCAAGATAAAAGGATCTACTGACGAATCAGATGGCGAGATCATATACACAGTTATAAAGACTGGCGGTAAGTGGTATCTTGTAGACTATGATCTCTACGTATATTAGAAAATAAATCTCATGGATTGAGGATTGATTTCTCAGTTCATGAGATTTTTGTATATATTAGATAAATACGAACGTGTTTTGTAGTAAATATGCATAAAAAACAAATTGTATTTGTATATGCATGGTGATAATATAAAAAACGTAAGAAATTTTTATATGTATCTTAATAATGGAGCTGGTGGATATATCGTATACAGAAAGGCTGGAAAGGGAAAGTACAGCAAGCTGGCCAATATAAACAAAAACACAATACTGAGCTATACAGATAAGTCAGCTAAAAATGGAACGGTATACACATATAAGATTGTTGCGTGCAAGACGGCAGGCAAGACAAGTTACAATGCGGCTGACAGCAATCAGAAAACCATTATGAGAATCACTTCGTCAAAGGTTACCAAGACCACGAACAAGGCAGATGGAAAGTTGGCAGATAAGTGTACAGAGTGCGGACAGATTATTGACAGCAGGAGAATTCCTCATATAAAAAATATCAAACTGGCATATACAAGCTGTACATATGACGGCACTGCTAAAAAGCCGGGAGTTACTGTATACGATGTTGATGGCAATACCTTGAACAAGACAGATTATACTGTCAGCTATAAGAATAATACAGCTTCGGGCGCAGCTGGTGTAACAGTCACATTCAAGGGCAATTATGCTGGAAGGATCACAGCAACATTTGTAATTTGCCCTAAGGCAGTTTCTATAAAAACAGCCCAAAGTACAGCAAAAGGAGTCAAGATTATACAGTATGCTACTGCCAAAACTTTTAAGGGCGCCAAGACTTTGAATATTGCCGGTGCAAAGAACGTGTCAAAGACAGTGAAACGACTTGCTAAGAACAAGAGATATTATGTGCGGGTAAGGTCGTACAGAAAGTCCGGCAGAGTGACATACTATTCTGCATGGAGCACAACAAAGAATGTGGTTATAAAGAAGTAGAATAGTAAATTATTTGCGCATATTGCGATTGACAAACCACAAATACTTGCTATACTAATGAATGGATAGGTTCAGAAATGGCTTATACAGGCGGTTTTCTGGATCATATAAGTTAAAAACGATGACAGAGACAGTACGGAGTCTGCGAGATCAGCAGCGAGCCGGGGGCGGTGCGAGCCCGGTGACAGTAGAGACTTTCGGAATATCACTCTGGAGTTGCAGACCAAAAGAGATTTGCTCAAGTAGGCTCTGACGTATTTCCTGCGTTAAGGGGAGCGCATATGTTAGTATG
>ULNF01009446.1_pt1 | contig 18114 bp, 16 predicted proteins | sample 1951851 | NCBI WGS metagenome assembly ULNF01 (sample SAMEA4835570, study PRJEB28245) | human gut metagenome | biome: gut microbiome; material: fecal sample | place: Denmark | collected 2008 | reverse complement strand
CCACTGTGCTTTTGAAAGTTCTTCAATATCCATCGTAATACTTTCGTCTCCGTCGAGTTCTGCAAAATATCCCATCAGTACATTACTGTCATATCCCCACGGCTGGCTTTTATAATATGTAAGATTTCTAATTTTAAGTCCAACTTCCTCTTCTACTTCCCTTTTTACCGTTTCTTCTATTGTCTCACCTATCTCAACAAACCCTGCTATAAGTGCATATTTTTGATATTCCCTGTTTAGAGCGTATTTTGTAAGAAGCAGTTTATCATCATGTGTTACAGCTGCTATTATAGCCGGTGCTATCTTTGGATATATCATATTGCCGCATTTCACACAATGCAGCATTCTCTCTTTGTGTGAATGCACCGTTTTAGCTCCGCATCTGCCACAATATCTGTTATCTTTATACCATGTGTTTAAATGCCACGCTGTCATAAGTGCAAAACATACTTCTTTTGATGCAAGCTGCCTTAAATTCTTTATCGGCTCAAATTTAAATTCATCAATTCCATTGCTGTTTCTTCCTATATAATTGCTCACCTCTCCTTCTTTTTCACACTCAACAGCATTTTTTAAAAGAAAATATCTTGTTTCATCTATCGACAGTATGTATATGTATTCTCCTTTTATGTCGGAACATTTGGGGGTATCAAGCGTATCATCTTCAGTTCTCGATATAAGTACATTTCTTCCGTCAAACACCACCGCCCTATCATCTTTTTCAGGTATTACATGTTTGTACTGATTGTATAAGGTATGTGGCTTTATATCCTGTATCATCTTTTTGTTTCCTTTCCATATATTATGGGTGTTACAAATTTTGCAACACCCGTTTTTGTCATGCTGTATTTAAAAAACTGCCGTTTTAATCTGCCAGTTCCCTGATATATTCTACCTCTATTGTGCCATTCTCTACTTTCACATTTGCTTTTGCTCCCGATATAACCGGCATCATCGGTGCTGTATGCCCTATATCCAAGTCCATTATTATAGGTACATTATACTTTTCAAGCAATGGATATACCGCATTATACCTGTCTACGCCTAATATTTCTTCGTCAAGGCAAAGCGGTCTGCCTATAAGAAAGGCTTTTACATTTTCAAACCATCCAGCATGGTCAAGCTGCCATATTGCACGTCTTATCGCCATAGGATTTAAATCGCATGACTCCATGAACCATATTATTCCATCGTCCTCATATTTCTTATTAAATTCTGTTACTTTATCAAATTTTGTGCCAACAAGATTTGAAAGACAATCCAGACAGCCCCCTATCATTCTTCCTTCAAATCGTACTATGCTGTCATCTTTTCCTCTGCCAAATTTCTTTATTTCTGTCTTTTCCGTAACATTATATGGTTCCAGCGGATTTTCTTCATTTTTCAGTGATTCTTTTTCCCACTTGTCATATCCGTGTGCTTTGTCAGTTTCTCCTGTCAGAAGTGCAAATGTGTCTCTGAGCGCCGGGTGCCACGGCTCCATTCCATATGCAGGTGCACATGGCGAATAAATTGCTGCAATGTCACAGATTGTAGGTAGTAAAAATGTGAGATTCGTATTGTCTGAATACCCGAGATACCATACAGGTTTTGACTTTTTTATACTGTCAAAATCCACATAATCCAATATTTCACACATAAGCTCACCGCCCCCGCACGAAAATAATGCCTGAACGGACTGATTATCTTTTCCGCACAAAAAAGAATTTATCTCATCTGCACATTTTTTTGGTGTGTTGCTTATTCCAACACCGCTTCCCTCATAACAATTTGGACCCTTTATGATTTTGTAACCCATTTTTTCAAATTTGCTGACTGCATTATCAAATGCTGTTTTATACGGCTCTATGTTACAGCCAAACGAAGGTGCCGCAAAACCTATTGTACCGCCTTTTTGTAAACTATCAGGAATCCTCATTTTTGTCCTCATTTCTACGCATGTATTTTGCGCTATCTCTTTTTATCTTTAAAACCTGCAATGTGAACTACCCATTGTCTTAAGCCAATGAAAAGCTCAGAAAATCTGCTGCATTTTCTGCATACGTTTCTCAAATTGCGTGTAAAAATCTTCATTATTATATGGCTCTTCAAAAAATATCTTTAATATATATACATTTATTTTTTTTGACATTTCTTCATTATCCTGTTCCTCAAGAAACGCTTTCATGTTTTTCAAAAAATAGTGCCATGTATTTATATAATTTTCATACGCTGCCAGATTTGGTATACCAAGCCATTTTTTTATCTTCACTTTTGTCCTGTTTTGTTTCGCACACTCATTTATCTGCAAAAAATAACTGAAACTTTCATTTTCATATATCCTTCCAAGCGGAAACAGCCTGCATATTCCCGGTCTGAACGAATGTATACTGCATCTGCCATTCTCATCCAGAAAAAGACACCCCTCCCCTTCTGCTTTTAAGTTTAAATGTGGAAGTATTATCATATCTTTGACAGAAAGACCTAAATTTTCTGCCAAGAGCTCATTAAATGTCATTTTTAGATTTATAGTAAGGTTATATATATCATATGGGTCAAGTGTTATTGACTCTCCCATTCCGTGACAACATTTACTGCATCCTGCGCAATCACCACACCCCAATTTTGCAATGTCATTTGATGTGTATCTTTTTCCATCAGATATTTCAGTCATGTCTACATTTCTTTCCATCAGTCACACATCCATTCTTTAAACATTGCTATCTCTGCAGCATATCCCTCATTGTCATTCGGCGTTTCAAGTATAAAAGGCTTGCCTTTTAATATAGGATGAAGTGCTGCTCTTTTCATTGCCTCAAGACCTATATTTCCCTGTCCTATCTTTTGATGCCTGTCTTTGTGTGAACCGCATACATTCATACTGTCATTAAAATGAACTGCTTTTAATCTGTCAAGACCAATTACCTTATCAAATTCTTCAAGTACACCATCAAGATTTTCCACTATATCATAACCCGCATCCCAGACATGACATGTATCGAAACAAACACCTAATTTATCATTAAGTTCCACTTTGTCTATTATGGTTCTTAACTCTTCAAAGTTTCTTCCTATCTCACTGCCCTTGCCTGCCATTGTTTCCAAAAGTATCGTCGTCGACTGTTCTGGTGTTATTATCTCATTAAGTGTCTGGGCAATATATTCTATGCCTGTCTCCACTCCCTGTCCTGTGTGTGAACCCGGATGAAAATTATAATAATTGCCCGGAATATATTCCATCCGCTTCATATCATCAGCTATCATTTCTTTTGAAAAATTTCTTATATCCTCTTTTGCGGAGCAAAGATTCATCGTATATGGTGCATGCGCTACTATCTTCCCAAATTCATGCTCTTTTGCAAATGCCAGAAATTTCTCTATATCTTTTTCATCTATCGCTTTCGCTTTGCCGCCTCGTGGATTTCTTGTAAAAAATGCAAACGTGTTGCCGCCTAATTTTACAGCTTCCCTGCCCATTGCCGCAAAACCTTTTGATGCTGATAAATGATTTCCTATATAATACATGTTCAATCTGCCTCCTTGTTGGTGTTTTCAAACTCATAACAAAGCAACTCGCAGTTTTTTATGGCATATGCTGCGAAATCCTCATTTGCCATATCTTTGAAATATGAGTTTACAATTCTTGCTATACCATTGTGTGCCACAATAAGGTACGTTTTGTCTTTATCTTTCTTTATTTCATTTAATATATTATAAACTCGTGACGCTGCTTTCAACATTGATTCTCCACCATCGAAGCTATAAATGAAATTATTTCTTGCTTCCGAAAATTCTTTGCTGCGTCTTCCACCGCCCTCGTACTTTCCAAAATTCTGCTCTATGACACGCATGTCCGTATGCATCGGTATCCCTGTTATCTCAGAAATATGTTCGGCTGTATTTTTTGCTCTTATAAGCGGTGACGCAACTATCTCATCTATTTTAATATTTTTATCTGCTTTTATGCGCTCACCAAGTTCTATTGCCTGTTTATGTCCCAACTCAGTAAGTTCTATATCTGTTGCACCACAGACTTTTCCCTCGACATTCCATATAGTTTGTCCATGTCTCGTAAAATATAATTTTGACATGATTTATCCTTTCGTTTTTAAAGCCAGTTTTTCCTCATTTATTTACTGCCATATTTACATCAATTCCTTAACTAATTCATTGTAATCCTGCATTGTTGTACAGTTTGGTGCATAATCTATAAGAAGTTTATTTGCCGTCTGCGCTTCTTTAGTTTTTACACATTCCCTGATTTTAGTTTCAAACAATTTTGTTCCCATGCTGTCTGCTGTTTTTTTAAGCTCATCAAGCATATTCTTTTCAAGGTTTGAGCGTCCCGAATATTTCACAAGCAGCAAACCTTCTATTTTCAGAGACGGATTCTGCCTTTTTTGTACGGCTTTTATCGTGCTGTAAAGCTGGTTTATTCCCTGAAGTGAATATGCATCCGCAGTGATAGGTATAATCACTCTGTCAGCAGCTATAAGACTGTTGTAAAGTACCACTCCCAATGCCGGCGCCGTGTCTATTATTATGTAATCATATTCTTCCAGTTCTTCAATGGCATCCTTAAGTCTGTAAAGACCTTCTACATCTCCATCAAGAAGTTTTTCTGCTTTTATAAGCAATGGATCTGATGCTACAATGTCACCATTTTCAAGATGCTGTACCGCTTCTTCCAAAGGTATACGGTCGGAATCGACCATTACATCATATAGCGTCGCCTGATCTTTTATCTTAGCCTGATATGTGGCACTGCTGTTTCCCTGTGGGTCCGCATCAATGAGAAGTGTTTTGTAATTCTTTCCAAGTATCCCCGCAAGTGTAGTTGCTGTTGTTGTTTTTCCTATACCACCTTTTTGATTTGCCACAACAAATGTAATTGCCATTTTAATTTTCCCCCTTTTAAACTCCTTTAAAATTCAATCTGTCCCTGAAGCTTGTTATTTATAACATAAAATACAGCATTTTCTTCCGGTTTGATATATACATTTACCTCAGTGATATCCTCATCAGCTATTCCGTGATTTTCTATCACATCACGTCTGATAAGACTAAGTAAGTTATCCACCGAGCGTTCTCTCTCATTATACTGTACTGTGATATGCTTCTTTGCTGTCGCAAATCCGCCTAATTTTTCTTCTGCACGCATGGCGCTGCATTTTCTAGCCATTTAAGTCCCCTCCTTGTAAAAAACATATCTGAATATTTGTAAATCAGTCACATATATAACTTATATAGCAACTTTATTATACAACTATCTATAACTTCTTTATATTTTATCATAATGCCTATGATGTTATCAATATCTCAAGCCATAACCCGTACCGCAATTTTTCCTATAAAACGCTATTACTTTCTGATATTTATATTTTATAGTATGCCATAAACAAATTTAATTCTCAATAATACAGTATATGAGGGTAATTAACCAAAAGCTAATTACCCTCATTTTCATCATAAGTTTCCAAAAAACTATGCTTTATTCCGTCTTTTTTGTAAGCGACTATCGTCTTAAGATTTACATTTTCAACACTTTTAAATATATTACTCTCAATAAACGGATTTGTTTTCTTTAATTCTGCTATAAGATTTTTTATCTCCATTCTCTTTGATACACTGCTGCCATCTGTTCTGCATGTCGTACATGTATCCGTAAAACGGCAGGCACATTGTATAAAGTGAAGATTGTTGTAATCTCTCCAGTGTTTTATATCATCTTCTCTTATAAGATACATCGGTCTTATAAGCTCCATTCCCTCAAAATTCTGGCTGTGGAGTTTAGGCATCATTGTCTGTACCTGCCCTCCGTAAAGCATTCCCATAAGAATAGTTTCTATCACATCATCATAATGATGACCAAGTGCTATTTTGTTGCAGCCAAGCTCCTTTGCTTTATTGTAAAGGTATCCTCGTCTCATTCTTGCACACAGATAACATGGTGATTTCTCTATTTCATATACGGCATCAAATATTGTCGAGTCGAATACCGTTATGGGTATATCCATAAGCTTTGCGTTATTCTCTATTACTTTTCTGTTTGCTTCACTGTATCCAGGGTCCATCACAAGAAATACGAGTTCAAATTCAAATTTATTGTGTCGTTTAAGCTCCTGAAAAAGCTTTGCCATAAGCATTGAATCTTTTCCGCCGGATATACAGACAGCTATCTTGTCATGTTCTTTTACAAGTTCATAAGTATTTATTGCTTTGGCAAATTTTGAGAAAAGCTGCTTATGAAATTTCTTTCTGATACTTTTTTCTATATCGTCTTTTCTGCTGCCGTTTTCTTCTTTTTCTTCCTCAATTTTAATATTTTCAAGTATCCAGCCTGTATAACCGCCCTCAAGACTATATGCTTCTATCTGCTTCTGCTCTCTCAGCCTTCCGGCACACTCAGCACTAAATACTCCTCTTGTACAATATATTACAACTTTTCTTCCTGATGATACTTCATCTATTTTTTCATCTATCTTATCCTCTGGTATATGAACAGCCCCCGGTATTATTCCATACCCTACTGAGGATTCATCACGTATATCCAAAAGTACATATGAGTCCTTGTCCCATCCTTTTATCTCACTGTATTTTACATTTATATTGTCCATTAGATTTGATTCCTCTCAATTTTTTGAAAAAGCAATACAAAATATTGTTTTGCATATTTTATATATTTCTTCTTTAGTTCTAAATTTTAACTTGTCACAAAATTTTTCTACAAGTATGTTATTATATTGATATGTAGGTATATTTCCATTATTATCAATTATATTCCTTATAAACTCATATAACCTTTCTCGTTTATACTTTGGATCATTCAACTTAAATCTACAAATATGTGTATTTATAAACTCCTGCTCTTTTTCAGAATATTTGTGAAAAGAATTAGCAGGTTGAAATTCCATCTTCAATATATCATACTGTAGATTTAATATCTCATTAGTATCACAACCTTTTATTCCATTAGGTTGTAATATAATTTCTCCACCTGACAAAGTACAATATTCTCTCTGTAGTTTTTTTAAGGCTCCACACGGAACTGTACATTGTTTTCTTTTCGTAGTTGAGCACAAACTGGCACTCTCATAATCACTAATTATTTTTTGTGACAATCTTCTGTTGTTCTCCCCACGCTTTTTTAAAGACTGATTGCATACTGAGCATGCAAGTCCAATATTAGGTACACACTCAACTAATTTTTTCGAATTATTTTTCTCTATTGCATGCTCAAGATTTGCATAAAATTTTCCGTCTATTCTTATTCTTGTATAACAATACATACAGTATCCATTTGAACATTCTTCTAAAACACTTTTCAAATTCTCTTTTTCAATACTATTCTTATAGCCGTATTTTTTCCACTTTTTATATTTTGGCTTAAATATAGGGATTTCTATCAAAAAGATATCCTCCATAAATTACCACTCCTTTATCTGTTTCAATATGAGCTTTTGCGATGCAGATAGCATACAATCATTAATCTGATTTAATTTAACTTCATCCGTTTTCTTCCATGCATTATTTATTCTATTATTTAACAGGCTTCTCAGCAATACATCCATATCTCTTTGTTTATCCGATGTAGAATCATATTTCAAATCAAATAACCTATGAAATAACAGCTGAATTTCTGAAACAGTTTCATAATCATTTATATCGTGTACTTCACAATTTCCATCTTTTATCAATATTAAATTTGCATCCTTGGCACTCACCACTAAATCACTTGAATGTGTCGTCAAAACCCATTTTGCCCACAAAAATTTTTCTGTCAAAAATTCAATTATTTTAGAACAATATTTTGGAGACAAAAACTCGTCTAATTCATCAATTAAAACCCATGCTTCTTTTATATTATATTTCATTACAGACATTTCCTGATAATATAACAGTTCCAATAAGATCCTTATAATAGCTTGATATCCACTTGACAACAATCCTTTTCTATTTCCAAAATCAACTTCACCAAAAAAACTGTTTTCCGTAATCTCAAATCTATCACCTGTCAATTCGCAGAATAATTCTTGAACCTCATCTTTGTAAGAATTATATATCATCTCAACTCTTTCTGTTAATGTTCCTAAATAATTAAAAGAATCTACTAAATTAAAGTATCTGTCATCCATCCTGGTTTCCAGTATTTTTAATTTATATTCGGGCTTTTTGTCCGTATTGGAAATTTTAGACACATCAAAGCCACGATTAACTGCATCTATAAAATATATTTTATTATCACATCCATTCTTTTCAAGAAATCTTTTCATTAAATACGATTTTCCACTCGAATTATCTCCCACTATAATCGTATTATTATAAGGCAACTCTCCTTTATCTATTTTTTCTACTATTATATCAATCTGTTCCGTTCCAAATTGCATAAACAACCTTCCACCTTTTATTCATATTATCCATTTTGACAGTTCCCTGTCTCACAACAGATTTATATTCTGAATTATTAAGGATTTTATTACATATTTTATCAGTTATCATTTTATTTACATGCATTTTTTCAAATACAACAAAAAAGCTCTCCAATATAGTAACCCCTGCTACTCTTCCTGAGACATCAAACAATTTAAAAAATTTTTCCAAACTAGATTTATATTCTTCTATTTCTGATGTAGTGAATTTTACAGCTTCATCTGAAAATCTATCTAATAACCCCGCATATAAACCTTTATATCCTTCTATATAAAAATCAAAATCTGATGATTTTTTCCGTTTTTTTACATATCTTTTTAAAGCACAGAATCTAAGTAATGCCTCTAAATCATCTTCTTTTGCATTTTCCCTCCCCCATATTTTTCTCCAGAATTTATTATCTTCATTAATTGATCTCAACATATCATAAAATTCACACACATATATCCCATTTCTTTGTTCCTGATTTGAAAGCAATGTTCCCCCTCTATTCAAATTGGAAAAAATCTGCCGCAATACCTGTGTTTTTCTTTTTTCATCATCAATTTTAATTTCTATCACAGTTATAGTTGTATAATCTATTTTTCTTTTTAGTTCCTTTGACAAACTGTCATAATCAACATTAATAACTTTCTGGTTTTCATCCTCAAATTCGATATGCAGTTTTTCCAACTTAAATTGACTTAACAAAGCATCTTTAAATGTTTTTCCTTCAATATTAATTTTTGAAAAATCTATACAACTATTTTTCTTATTATTTAAATAATACCCTATATAATAAAAAAACAGACTCATTATTCTTTGCTGTCCATCCAATATTTCTAATTGATTTAAATCATTTCTACATGTATATATGGGTGGAATAGGTAACCCTGCTATTAAAGATTTGACTAACGAAACAACCTGTTCCCTATTCCATCGATATTTTCTCTGATATTTTGGAATAACATATAAATTTTCATTTACCCCCTCAACCAAAGTTCTAAATCCTATATCTGTCTTATACTGTTGAATAGATGCCCCAAACAATTCATTTTTTGACATAATATACAATTTCTCCTTATCTTTATTCGTTTTACCAGTCATGTTTACTAGATTTTATTATAACCACTATTTAATACATTAGCAATAAATATACACTCTTTTATTTCCTATAATTTTCCTCTGAAAATTCTCTCTTTATCATAATTACAGCCACAACTGCCGCAAGTCCGTCAGCTATCGGTCCCGCATACATTATACCATCTATTCCCATGATAAGCGGTAATATTACAATCAGTGGAAGTAAAAATATTATCTGTCTTGTAAGCGACAAAAACATACCGCCCTTTGGTTTTCCGATTGCAGTGAGAAATGTTGATGTAATAGGCTGTAAACAGTTTACACATGTACAGAATAAAAATATTCTGAAATAATTTATTGCAAATCTGTAATATGTCTCGTCACCTTTTCCAAATATTGATATTATCTGTCTTGGGAAAATCTGGAACATTGCAAATGCAATTATACACATTGTAAAACCGCATAAAATAGATTTTTTGTATGCACTTTTTACCCTGTCAAATTTTCCTGCCCCGTAGTTGTAACTTGCAATCGGCTGAAGTCCCTGTGACAATCCTATAACAAATGAAAAAAACATCTGATTTACCTTTGTTATTATGCCGACACATGCCACCGGTATATCCTCTCCGTACACCGACAAAGAACCGTAATGTTTTAATGACTTGTTTAAAATTATCTGTACCACCATCATTGCCACCTGATTACTGCACGGCGAACCTCCTAATGCGGCTACTCTTCCTATATATTTTGAACGTATAACAAGATGTTTTTTCTGTAGTTTTACCGTCTTGTAATGAAACATATAAACAATCACAACTACCGCAGATACGAACTGTCCTATTATTGTGGCTAGTGCTGCTCCTGCCATTCCCATATTCATTCCAAATACAAATATTGCATCTAATACGGTATTTATAACTGCTCCTATCAGATTACACATCATAGACATATTTGGACTTCCGTCAGCCCTTATAAGATGACCTCCGCCTGCCGTAAGTATAACCATCGGAAATCCTATCGCTGTTATCCTTGTATACGTCATCGCATACGGAAGCACGCTTTTTGATGAACCGAAAAACAAAAGCATTGGCTTTAAAAATATCTCACTGATAATGCACAGAACAAGACCGCACAAAAACAACATTGCGGCGGCATTTCCAATATAATATGCGGCAGTTTTTTTGTCTCCCGCTCCCATCGAAAGATTGAAAGCCGACGCACCGCCTATTCCAAACAGCAGTGCTATCGCAATACATGTTATTGATAACGGAAATGATATACTTGTTGCAGCATTTCCAAGTGAACCTACAGACTGTCCGATAAAAAACTGGTCTACAATATTATACAATGCCGTCACAAGCATAGCAATTATGCTTGGTACTGAAAATTTTACCAAAAGTTTATTTATAGGAAGTACCTCCAATGGATTTTTGTTTTCTGTATTACTCATTTTATCCCTCATTTCCGTACGTATTCTAGGTAAATAGTGTAGTTAACACTATCCATCTGTTTCTTGTATAGTTAAAATATGCGTAAATCCACCAACTCGGATTTACGCATACTGCTACTCAGTTATTTATTACTTATATTTACTTTTATTTGTATATTTATAGCCGCTTATAAAAACTTTAGTTAATAACAATATTTCCTATGCTGTCGTTTTTACCCCAAATATTGTCCTCAATACTCCGGATAACATTCCCTGTTCAACTGACACCATAACAAATGCTGCCGCTACGGCAATCAATCCCAGCCATGATGCCTTTATTCCAAATACCTGATTTGCAAAAAATTCACATGCAACACCAAGATGATAAGTTATAAGTACACTTCCGTAAAATTTTGCCTTATGACTAAACTTTTTGTCATGACTGCAGATATATTCAACTCCTGCCATAGTGAACTGTTTCAGGTTGTTCGTTGAAAATATCGTTGAGCAGTTGTATCCGTAAACACCTGAAAATGATGTCCACTGAACTGCTGCCGCAAAAAATACCGGATAAAGCGACACGATAATATTCATGTCTTTAGGGAAAAATCCAAGCATTATAAACGCAAATGCATCTACTATAACTGCCAGATAATGAACACTTATTTTTGTACACTTAGGCCATATTACCACAAGCGCTACTCCTGCCATATAAAGTACGACCCCGCCAAGCCTGATAAACAAATCGAAAAAATTTGTTCCAACTATACTCATAGCTACATGTATAAGATTTGATGTTTGTGCATTTCCAAATACATCCGCCCTGTTTAAGAGTGCGTACGCTCCGATATAACCTCCTATAAATGCCATCATACAATGCAGCTTTTTGCGAAACTCATCTGATACCTCATTATCACTGTTCATTTCTCTGCCTCGATTCTTCATAAAATTAAGCGCATATATTATAGCAGAGCATTTTTTTATTGTCAAACAATCCTATTTTTTTATTTTCTTCTTTTCTCTCAATTCTTTAAAAAAATTCTTCATCATAAGCCGGCATTCCTCTTGCAAAACTCCGTCAACCGACTCCACCTGATGATTAAACTCCTTTATCTGAAACATATTTAAAATACTTCCGGCGCAGCCCGCTTTTGGATTCATTGCTCCTATAACTACCTTTGGTATTCTCGCCTGAACTATAGCCCCCGCACACATAGGGCATGGTTCCAGTGTAACATACATGGTACACTCTTCAAGTCGCCAGTCATCAAGCACTTTGCTTGCTTTTTTTATGGCTGATATTTCAGCATGACCAAGAGTGCTATGAAGTTTATTTCGCTTGTTATAACCTCTCGCAATTATTTTTTCATCATGCACAATAACACAGCCTATCGGTACTTCATCAATTAAAGCTGCCTTTTTTGCCTGCTTTAAAGCCTCCTTCATATATCTTTCATCATTGTTCATTTATTCTTTCCACCTATTTACCTACTTACTTCTCTTATAGAAAAACGCATATTGCTGATAGATTCCAGCATACCTGTCACTCATCCATTTTGGCTGTATTCCACCATATTCCTCGTCTATTATTTTTTTCATCCATACATCTATAGGGCATGCATCAAGATGGTGAAGTCCAAAAAGACTTATGCAATTTGCGACTTTTCTGCCTATTCCTTTATGTTCCATAAGCATTTTCATGCTTTGCTCATAATCACACTTTCTGAGATTATCAAAAAAGACTTTATTTTCATGCTCATATTCACACATAAGCCATATATACTCATCACGGTATCCAAGTCCGAGTTCACTAAGACTCTGTCTGCCTCCGTTTTTTTCAATATCAGTAAGATGCGGAAATCCATATATTTCATTTTCAGTCTTTTCTAAATTATCTTGTTCGTCCTTGCAGATGACAGCCTTATATCTGTCGCATACTGCCTCTATTCCCTTTTTTATTCGTGGAATATTATTATTTTGGGATATGATATATGAGATTATCATCTCCCACAATTCCTGATTCAAAATTCGGATACCGCTTCCGTACTCTGCCGCTTCTTTGAGAAATGTATCGTTTTTATCTATTGCCGCTATTATTTTTCCATAGTCTAATTCTAAATCGAAATAATGTTTCCATATTATCTGATACTCTGCCTCCGTACAGGAAAATTCAAATTTTTCTCCTGACTGTGCCACCGTGACAATATGGTCATATGCCGGGATGAGATATTTACCCTCGTCGATTTTTCTCCATCGGAAACACTGACCTGAGTCCGCAATCTGTTCCAAATCAAAATTTTTAATATTTTGTATCATAAGTAGTTTCCAATCTTATATCACTGTTGTAATCATCTGATATACCATTATTTGATATATATCCAAAATTGTTTTGTCCGTCTTTTATTTTAAATCTTGTCAATATATTTTCAAGTCCATGTGCCTGACCCGACAATTCTTCACTTGCCGAAGCACATTCCTCACTTGTTGCCGAGTTTGTCTGTACAACCTGTGCCACCTGTGCAAGTGCGTCATCAATCTGTGAAGTTGCCGTTGCCTGCTCTGATGAAGCACTTGAAATATTTGCACTAAGTCCCATTATATTATCTATCATATCAGATATAACTTCCAGTGCTCTTTCCGTATCTCCAACAAGAGCAGAACCATGTTTCACTTTTTCTATGGAATCCTCTATCATTTCTGCTGTCTGACGGGATGCTTCTGCAGAACGTCCTGCAAGATTTCTTACTTCCTCAGCAACTACTGCAAAGCCTTTTCCCTGCTCTCCTGCCCTTGCTGCCTCCACTGTCGCATTTAAAGCGAGGATATTTGTATTGAATGCTATATCGTCTATAACCTTGATAATTTTCTGTATATTTTCTGATGCTTCATTTATTTCATGCATTGCAACAATCATTTCTTTCATACATCTGTTGCCTTCATCAGCATCACTTTTTGCACGAATAACAATGTCATTTACCTCTGATGCCTTCCTTGCATTATCTTTTGTCTTATTTGCAATATCGGTAACAGATGCCGTTATCTGCTGTATGGCACTTGCCTGCTCAGATGAACCCTGTGCAAGCGTCTGGCTTGCTGATGCTATCTGAGAAGAACCATTGTCTATCTGCTCTGCAGCATTTCTGATTTTTGAAAATGCCGTGTTATTGTCCTCTATGAGTCTTACTATCGCATTTCCTACTACATCATTTTGAGAACTTGGCTGATATGAAACGGTAAAATCTCCGTCAGCAATCTTTCCCAATACCTCTGCCTGCTTTTTAAGATTAGCAATCATTGCTTGAAAACCATCAACTAAAGCACCGACTTCATTATCTATTTTAGATGGTGTAATATCCACATCAACCTCGCCTGCCGAAACTTTCTTTGCAGCTTTTGCAAGCTCAACAAGCGGATTTCTTATTGTCGTCGTTATAAACCATAACGCTACGCAGGCATTTAACAAAGCTAAAAGCATCACAACTGCAACAAAATAATCACCGATTTTATTCTGTTCAGTAACATAATTCTGCTTTTTCTGTGCATATTTGTCAATCTCATTTATAAGTTTTTTGATATTTTCTTCTGCTGTGTTGGCACTTTTCACTCCATTGTCATGCAGATAATTTCTTGCATCCTGAATTTTTCCTGCATCAAAATATTCAATACATTTGTCTGTATCATCAAAATAAGCGTCTATATTTTTCTTTACCTTTTCGTACAATGCCTTTGTTCCGGAGTCTTTAAGGTCACTCTTTACCTCTGTCATATATTCGTTTACAATATCTTTTGCTTTCTCTATACTCTTCTTAGACGCCTGTAAATTCGTGTCATCACCGACATAAATATACAGTATATTTCTAAGCTGGACTTTGACATTTTGAAACTCTGCAAATCCCATAGCAGCTTCTCCCTGCGTTTCTCCATAATTATTGTAAAGCTCAGTTTCCACTTCAACAGAATTGTTTCTCATGAGATAGCCACATGCTCCGACAATAAACACACTCAGGAACATAAGTCCCAGTGCCAAAAGAAGCTGCATTCCTACTGTCATTTTACTTTTTTTCTTCATATTCTATAATCCTCCAATTTGTTTGTATGTAATGTTTTCTTCCAAAAAAACGTACATAAATATAACCATAAATAAATCATAACATACTTGTCATTTGTAGTACATTTTTTGTTCATATATATAGCATTTATTTTCGCCTTTTGTTATCATATGATGCAAGGGGCAAAGGATTTTTTATTTCTCCATATTTTTTAGAAAGGATTGCTCTGCACTTTTGTCATTTGCATTTTGCAGCAAAAACTAAAATGAATATATTGATATACCGTTGGAATTCTTACAACCAGTCAGATATAGAAAAAACTTTAAAAAACTCAGGATGTACCTGCAGTTGCTTTACCGAAACCATATCAAACTATGAAAATGATGATTTATTTTGCGAAAAACTGGCAGCCGAATTAAAAAATAATGATTACGATTTTTGCTTTTCAATAAATTATTTTCCGCTTATCGCAAATGTGTGTCATGCTGCAGATACCTTATATGTCTGCTGGAACTGTGACGCACCTTTACTTGCAATGTATCATAATTCTGTCTTTTTTGATACAAACATAATTTTTGAATTTGATTATTCAAATTTTTCTGAATTTAAAAATATGGGCATAAAAAATATCTTTTATCTTCCTCTTGCCGCAAATGTACAAAGATATAAAGACATACTTCCTTCTGAAACATCATTAAAATATGACATTTCTTTTGTCGGAAGTCTCTATGAAAAAAATTCTTATGATAATATACGAAACAGACTTCCCGATTATCTTTACGGTTATCTAGACGGTGCGATATATGCACAGACACAGATTTCAGGCGGAAATATATTAGAAAAACTCCTCACTCCCGAAATATGCAGTATGCTCGAGGAAATAACCGAATATAATAAAAGTGACGACTCTTTCGTCACAACCAATAAATTGTTTTCAACAACAGTACTCGGCTTTAAAGCCGCCTCTGTAACACGCAAAAACTATCTTAATTTACTTTCAAGCCATTTTATCCACCGGGTACACCTTTTTACAAACAGTGATACCTCCGATATTCCGCTTGTAAATTCTCATGGCAGCGTTGATTATGTAAACAAAATGCCTTTTATCTTCAATGAGAGCAAAATCAACCTCAATATGACTATACCTAATATTTCATCCGGTATTTCCTTGCGTGTATGGGATATTTTAAGCTGCCGTGGTTTTCTTATGACTGATTTTAGACAGGAACTTTTAAATTTTTTCAAACCGGACAAAGACATTGTTATATATGAATCGGCAGATGAACTTATTGATAAATCAGCATTTTATCTAAAAAATGATGAACTCCGCACAAAAATCATTAAGAATGCCTATGCTAAAATCAGCAGCTGTCACACAATCGACATCCGCATAAAAAAAATACTTGATACCGTCAAAAATTTTATTTAAAATGGAAAGTAGAAAAATAGTGTAAACTGAGTTTTCACACGGAAATGGGGTGTATTATGACAAACATAAAACAAATTGCAGATGATAATATAAAGTATGAGGAGAGGTTTAGTCTTGCCGTCAACCGAATCCGTACAATTCACACCGAATTGTGGGATCAGACAATTACTCTTTCTGACAAACATTTAAACAGTTATTTTATAAAAACTTCTTATTTTGCATTACAGTTAAGTGAGATATACAATTTATCAAAAAGCGGAATTTTAAGGACTTTAACCGAAACCGAACTTTTCCATTTAAACAAATGTCTCTATGAAGATATTGAAAAAGGCCGCTACGAAACAAGCTATACAAATCCTGCATATGCCGTCAAAAGATTCGGTCAGGAAACAGGTGTTTATCTCAGTGCTTTATATGCTGAACTTCGCAGCAATATCCCAAGTGCCATTGAAGAACGCCTTTTTAATCTAACCACTATCTTTGAACTTTTTATTGAAATATACAATCTTTTTGAAGAACCTGATTTCAAACCTGAACAGATTAAATCAGCACTTTATTATTATTTCTTTGATTACAGTGACATTACAATAAAGGCCGGTCTCAATGATATGCTCAATCCTGAAATGTCTTTTATTAAAGATATTATAATGAATGAAAATCTTGAAGATTTGAGATACTTATATTTTTTCGGAGAATATGTTACCGAAAATGAAATAAACATTGCAAAATATTTAAACAGTCTTTCTCAGGATAAAATAGATTCAATAGCCCGCACCTTTACTCAGGGTATCATAAAGGGATATAAGGTCTACAATATGGATATGTCATGCAAAAAAACTGTTAATATCAGATACCCCCTCGGCTTTGAGCGTATCATAAAATCCGCTGTTTCACAATTCAGGGATAGTGGACTTGAGCCTGTAATTTACCGTGCTTCAACTGCTATTACGGCACGAACTTCCATGTATAAAGTCGGATTTCATGGTGCGTCTGCAAATAAGCAATATGAATACGACCACCGCAATGACCTTGCCATTATTTTCGATAAGGGATTTGCCGACAGGCAGCTTTCAGAATACAAGCTTGCATACGAATCTATGAAAGATTCTGCCGGTGAATTTGCCGGTCCCGCACTCATAGAAAGCTTTGGTGAAAAACCTTTCACACCTGTCGAAAAAGACTGTCTGCCTAAATACAGTGACAAACATCAGAAACAGCTTATTGCATTCCGTTCTGAAAAGGGTATGCTCACAAACAATTATATTCCACAGGACAAAATAAGCTTTACTATTATTGCATTTCCTGTCCCTGACATTGGAAAAAACTTTGAAAAGATTTTTGAGGAGACCGTAAAAGTCAATACTCTTGATTCTGACAAATATGAAAAGATACAGACAAAAATAATTTCAGCACTTGATAAAGGTGATTATGTAACAGTTACCGGTCGCGGCAACAATCACACTGACATAAAAGTTAATCTTGTAAAAAAGACTGACCCTGAAAAACAGACAGTTTTTGAAAATTGTCTTGATGATGTAAATATTCCTCTCGGCGAAGTGTTTACATCACCGGAATTAAAAGGTACAGAAGGTATTCTTCATGTAACAGAAGTCTATCTTGATAATTTAAAATATAAAGAACTTGAACTTACTTTCAAAGATGGCTGTGTTACTGATTATACCTGCAAAAACTTTGATAACGAAGCCGACAATAAAAAATATATTCATGAAAATGTA
>ULNF01008610.1_pt1 | contig 18231 bp, 30 predicted proteins | sample 1951851 | NCBI WGS metagenome assembly ULNF01 (sample SAMEA4835570, study PRJEB28245) | human gut metagenome | biome: gut microbiome; material: fecal sample | place: Denmark | collected 2008 | reverse complement strand
CCTGTTTCTCGCTTTGGCGGCGGTGGCCGTGCGCAGAAGAAGCAGGGTGTAATCGATAAGTTGAAGAGCTTCTTTGACAAGTTCTTTGGGATTGGCGGAAGTGATATATATAAATGATAGTATGTACATTTATGTGAATGAGTGGTATACTAAATGAAAGGATAGAAATGAAACTGACAATCGAACAGGAAAGACAGATAACAGCACAGTATCAGTACATCAAAGAGTTGGCAACATTGAAATATGATGCGGAGGAAAAAAGAGAACAAAATTTAATTCAACAGTCCAGTCAGATGCAAACGGCTTTTTCATTCATGACAGCAGCTGTATTTGCGGCTACGGCTATTTGCATAGAATACCGGGGAAAGCTGACCTTGAATTTTTTTCTGATAGCAGTATCTGTTGTTGCTTTTTTGCTGATTGTGAGTTTACTTTTAGCATCCTTAGCGCAATGGAGATGGAAAACAGAAGCATTTCCAGATATACTGGATATGAAGGATACGGTTGTAAATGATCCTGAGTGGGAAAAACTTACAATTAAATACCACCAAATCAATCAGTGGATTGATTTAGTGGGAAAAGTTCAAAAGAAGAAAGCGAAAATAAACGATAGGCGTGTTAAATTGATAATGGCTTCGATGATTTGCTTTTACTTGTCAATCGGGAGTATAGTAATTAGCTTTTTTATCGGCGTTATGAAGTTGAGATGAAAGGTTGGTACATAAAATGGCAGAACAGAACAAGCCAGCACAGAGCAATCCAGCTAAGAGTGTAACGACACCGCCGATGCCTGTAAAACATACAAGGGATAATGGTGGAAATCTAAGAACGTCCACAAGAAGTGGTGTGAAGAAATGAGTGATGAAAAGAAAATTGTGATAAAAGCAGAACAGGAGAAAGACACTGCTCAAGAGAATACTAATCCGGCATTGCTAATGAAAACGCCAGCAATGCCACTAAAGATGGAATTTGCTGAAAAGATTACGAAAGAGCCTGAAGTAAAAATCAAAAAGGCAAATTCCTGATTGGACAGAATTGCGTGATACTATCCTGATACTAAAAAATCAGCAAGCCACATCTACCACAGCAATCTCATGGAAAAGTGAACATCCAAGGATAGATGTACTAAACAAATTTGTTTAGTAAGAATCTGAACTTACCGAGCTCGAGTAATAAAAATTTGCCTTCCGGCTTTTTAGACCCTCACAAAATAGAACAGAACAACGTATAAAAACGGCCCCACTTTCAAGATTTTTCGCTTGAAGGTGGGGCTTTTTTGCGTCCAAAGTAACAGAAAAGTAACACCCGAGGCAGAATCAAACCAGTATCACGGTTTCTTTTCCCCTGGGAAGGCCAGAGCTTCCAGCCGGTCCGCGACGTTGTTTGTCCTGTCTGGGTATAGGTGGGCGTAGGTGCCAAGCGTGGTCGAAACCTTTTCATGCCCAAGGCGCTGCTGTACCAGAAGGGCGTCCGTGCCCATGTTGATAAGCAGGGAAGCGTGGGAGTGCCGTATGTCGTGCACCCGAATGACCTTCACGCCGGTGCGCTGGCAGCAGCGCTCCAACTGTTCCTTCAACCAGTATTTGGTACATTCAAACAGCCTTTCTTCCGGCTGGTATTCGTAGAGCTTGGCGGCGTAGTCCCGAATGATTTCCAGCAGGAAGTCCGGCACGGTGATGAAGCGCTTGGAACGGCGGGTTTTCGGATCTGAAATAACATCTTCACCGTTCAGGCGGGCATAGGAGTGCCGCACAAAGATGCCCTTCCGTTCAAAATCCACATCCGCCAGAGTGAGGGCCAGCAGTTCGCCTTCCCGCATACCGGTCCAAAACAGGATGTTGAACGCGGCGTATGCCGTGGGATCTGACAGCCCGGCGGCGAACTTCTGAAATTCTTCCAGCGTCCAGAACTGCATTTCTTCCGCGTTGCTTTTTCCCATGGAACCGGCCAGGGCAACGGGATTTTCTTTCAGGCCATAATACTTCCCGGCGAACCGGAACAGGGCGCTCATTTGGTTATTGATGGTTTTTAGGTAGGTGGCAGAGTACGGCTTCCCGTTCTTGTCCCTGGCGTCGATCAGGTGATTTTGCCAGGCCCGAATGGATGAAACCGAAACTTCATCCACCAGCTGATCCTTGAAGTAGGGAAGGATCTTCGTTTCAAAGATCCATTGTTTCATTTCGTAGGTGGTGGGCCGGAGCCTGTTTTTTGCATCCGCCATGTAGAGCTCCACCAGGGAGCCGAATTTCATTTTTGTGGTGCGTGAGCTTTTCGCCAGATATTCGCGTTCATAGGCCAGGGCATCCGCCCGGCGGGCAAAGCAGCTTTTCTTTATTTGCTTCCGTTTGCCGGTCCAGTCCGTAACACGGAAGATGCAATACCATTCACCCGTTTTTTGATTCTTGTATGCAGGCATGAGCAACCCTCCATTTGCTGCTTTTCAACAGCTTTTAACATAGTTTTCAACAAGTAACGCAGGTAACGCGTTGCGAACGCGTTACCGATAAAAAGTTGAAAACGCAAGCTTCATGTTGAAAGTGAATTTTCTTCACTGGGCAGCATTTTGAAAAACTGACGAATAAGCGAAAGAAAAAGATTCAACAAGTTTTCAACAAACGCACCCGGTAACGCGTTGCCAACGCGTTACCACCCCGAAATGCAGTTTTCAACAGCCAAAACAAAACGGAACAACGACAAAAAACAATGCTTTCAACACGGTTTTCAACGGCCTAAATTGCCGTATTCTTCCCCCTAACAACCCCTATCTTACATCCCTGTATATCTAGTCTATCTAACTTAATCTTAGATATTATTATCTTAGATATAGCTTAATAATATAATATATAGCTTATGGGTTAGATTGAGAGGCGGACGTTTGCGCGGCGCCACGAAGACATGGCGCAGACCTTTTTCGTGACGTGCCGAAAATGGTCCGGCAGTTGCTTACAACTTGACAGCGGCCCGGAAAATGAGTTCAACCCGTGCGATCTGAAAGGTTGAACTTGATGCCGGAAAACGCGCGAAAATGCCCCTTTTTGTGATTGAAAACGCGCAAAACGTGCGATTCGTGCTAAAAAACGTGCAATTCGCGTGCAATAGCGTGCAATGGCGCGAGAAAAAACGCGCGGCGCGCGAATAACGCCCAGGGCTGCCATTTAACTTGCCGGTAACTTGCCAGAGAAGCACTAGAAGCCCCAGAGAAGCCCTGTCACGGCTTTTTACAAACCGATGCGGAAAACTAGACCAAGAAAAACAAAACGCCCACAAGGCCGCTTTCCGGCGGTCTGGTGGGCGTTGCTTTTTACTGCACGACGGAGCTATCAACCCAGAGGTCGGAAACTTCGCCCGCCATTTCTTCGGCACCGATGGAGCCGGAAGCAATTTTGGAAATGAGAGTGGAATCGAGCGAGAAGCTCAAAAACTTGTTGCCGCTGGTTGGATTCACGGCCCAGTAATCAATGGCCCTGCAAGCATCAAAGCCGTGGTTCAAGACTAGATCCTGGACGGATTCAAAGGCCCGGCTTTCCGAATTGCTGACCGGGAAGGCCTGAACCTTCACCACGATCTGGCCGTCGCAGGCGCCGCCAACGGTGAGACTTTCAATTTCGCCGTAGGACAGCGAAAGCCCCGGGGTTTCGACCTTTCTACCGGTGCGGCTTGTTGTGAGAGTGCTTGCGTCGAGCGTGAAGGGCTCCGCTTCCGATACGGAAGCGGAAAGAGAGACGGCAACGCTTTCCGAGGATTCGGAAGAAGCGGGGGCGGCGGAACTAGAAACGCTTTCGGAAGCCGCAACGCTTGAAGCGACAGAAACCGAAGATGCAGCCGCCTTGCTGCGATATTTGCCGCTGTACTTGATGATGCTATAAGCGCACATGGCGAGAAAAATCAAAAGGCAGATTCCGCAAAATTTCAGAATGCCCTTCAAGATTCGTTTTAGCGTGTTCATGTTTTCCTCCCTGGGCGGCTTGCCCTTTCACTTCCGAAACCAAATCAGCCCGCAGCGGAGGAGTTCTCGCCGGAGGCGTTCTTCTCCACAATGGCCGTGTTCTGCGATGCGGCGCCTTCCGGCAGTTCCTTCAACGCCTGAATATACCCCAAGAGCCGGTCGAGTTGCCGATCAGACAGGGAACCGAGTTCTCCAGCGATTGCGGCCTCCGCCGGGCGCTGGGCGGCCGCTGGCGGTGTGTGTGTTGGGCTTATAGGCTCGCGGCTGTTCGTTGCGCCGAGAAGGTAGTCCACCGAAACACCAAAGACCGTTGCAATTTTAAGTTTGACTTCATCGCTTGGCACACGGGCCCCGCTTTCGTATTGGGAAAGCGTTGTGTTCCCGACGTTGATTCGCTGGGCGAGTTCCCGCTGGGTCATGCCAGCGGCAAGGCGCAGCTGTTTTATTTGGGCGCCGATTTTCGTTGACGTATTTTCCACCACCTTCTCACTTTGAGAATATTATAGCACAGAGTTCTCTAACAGAAAGAAAAATTCACAAAAAGAGAAATTTTCTCTTGACATTCACAGTTTGCAAAGTTATAATCAAGCCGTGGAGTTCACAAACTGTGAAATTCAAACAGCAAACATTTGGAGGTGAAAAGATGAACCGAACCATCGAGGAAGTCCGAAAGGCAAAGGGCTTCACGCAGGAACAGGTGGCGAAGGGCGTTGGAATTGGCGCCTCGACATACTGCCAGTACGAAACCGGCCTGCGGGGAGTTCCCGCAGAGGTCGCAAACAAGATCGCTCGGTTCCTTGATGTGGAGGTCGGCGAAATTTTTTTGCCGACGAAGTTCACAATTAGCAAACATTGAGGACGAGCGAGAGGAGGAACACACATGAACTTGTATGAAATTTCTGCAACGCTCCCGAACGGAGCAGTCCACAAAACGAAGGTTTACGAGATCAACCAGGAACGGGCGAGCAACAAGGGCTTTAAGTTCGCGTTGCAGTTTGATGCTTCTGGGAAAACGACCTTCACAACGACCTTAATCCAGAAAAATGCCGGGGTTTCCAAAGATACGGAACGGGCTTTCCTGAACGAGATCAAGGAAATTCTGGAAGGTCTGGGCGAGAACAGCTATTGCTCAATGGCCTTTGAAGGCTGCGTGGAGGATGCCGAAGAGAACATCAACAACGATTTTGCGGTCAGCATGAAGGGCCGCTGGGAATCCGAGAAAAAGGCCCATGAAGAAACCCGTGAAGGCCTGATCGGCAAGCTGAACGACCGTATAAAGCGCGTTGCAGAGCTTGAATCCGAAGTACAGAAGGCCCATCAGATGGAGGCACAGGCGCGGAAAGAGGCCGCAGAAGACAAAATCGCCCTGGAAAAGGCAAAGGAAAAGATCCTCCCGGACAACGTTGCCGCAGAACTTACCATTATGCTGCGGAAGCAGGCCGACGAAGCCGCCAAAGAAGCGCTTTACTACGCGGACCGGATGGCGGCAGAGGTTGAAAATTCTGTCCCCGCTGGTGCAGCCAACAGCGCAAAGCGCTTCCGCGAGTACCGCAAGGCCCAGGTTGATGCGCTGCGTCTGCTGGGTGCGCTGGGAAACATTGGAGGCTCAGAAAATGACGATTGACGAGCTCCGCACACTGCGCGGCCTTTCATTGACGAAGCTGTGCGACGCCGCAGGGCTTTCCATGGGAGCCATTTTTAAGCTGACCCGGCCAGGCGCAGAATTGGAACGGGCCCAGCTGGGCACCGTTATGAAGCTGGCCGCCGGTCTTGGTGCGGTGATTACCATTGACCCGGAGGGCGTGACCATAAGACCACAGGAGGAAACAACATGAGTAGAAAGGCAATGATTATGCAGTATGCCGCAGTTGCCTGCGGCATGGCTGGCTTATTTCTTGGGATGGGCGGCGAGGGCAACGTACAGACGGGCGGCGAGTTTTCCGGCAGCCTCTTTGCTGCGGCAATGATCTTGCTCTTGAGCGCACTGGCCCTGGGCCGTATGAGCTTTGTTGTGAACGACTGGGAAAAGCAGCAGCGCAAGATCCACAAGGCCCAGAAGGGCACCGTGAAGCCCAGCGCGAAGCGGAAGGCGGGCTGACCATGTTTCACACAACGGTGAAATGCGTGGACTGCGGCACGGTTATGGTTGACGTGCCGAGCAATACAAAGCGCTGCGCCGCCTGCCGTGTGGGCCACAACCGGGAATCCGTTCGCAAGGCGAACGAGGCAGAGCGGGCCAGGAGTGCCGCGGAGGCTGCACAGCCGAAGCCGCGGAACCTGGACGACGACCTGGAAGCCTTGAAGAAATACAACAAGCAGCGCCGGGCCGCAGGCTTTGAGCCTTTGAGCTATGGCGTTTGGAGGTCCAGAGGGGCCCCGGAGGAATACGCATGAAAGAATTTGACAGCATCCGCATTGTGGACAAGGGCGAGAGCATTTCTTTTGAAATGACCGGCGACGTTGCGGGAAACCCGCATGAGGCAATCATGTTTTTGTTTCGGGCAGCTTCCGGCCTGATCGCGGCCGTGACCAAGGAGGACGCAGACCCGCAGGAGGCTGCGGAGGCTTTCGGAAAGGTGTTTACCAAGCACGTTGCCCAGGACATCCAGGACGAGCGGGGCCGCCGGGCAGAGGAAAAAGCAGGGGAAAAGGAGGCGGCAGAGCATGAGCAAAAACGTGAAAATGAACCGCAAGCGGTTTATTAAGCTGACTGCCGGAGAGTTTGGCTTGCAGACCCGGGAGATCACGGACGCCGTTATGGGCATGGTGAATGTTCACAAGCGCAAACACGAGAAAAGCCAGAGCGAGGCCCACAAAGGCGCAAAGAAAGGAGAACGCAAGGAATGATTCTTTTGCTTATTGGCGGCCTTGTAGCTGGCGCCTGCGGCGGTTTCTTCGTGCTGGGCATGGTTCCCGCCGCCCGGTGCGCAGACTGCAAGGACCTGCGGAACCGCCCGGAAGAAGACCGCTGGAAGGAGGAAGACCAGTGGCCGTAAGTGAAACCTGGCGGGACGTGCCCGGCTATGGCGGCAAGTACCAGGCAAGCGACATGGGCCACATTGCAAACACCTTCTGGCACGGCCAGAAGCGCAAGAACGGCGGCCGCACGATTCTAACCCAGTATAAGCGCAAACCGAGAGGAAAGGCCAAGTTACAGAGTGCGAAACGTTACGTCCACCTCACGGACCTGGAAGGGAACATGAGGGAATTTTCCGCCGCAAAGATCGTGGCAGAAACATTCCTGGGGCCAGTCCCAGCCGGAAAAGTGATTTTTCACAAAAACGGCAACCCGGCAGACAATTCCATTTGGAACCTGGCTTTCTGCACCCGGCAGGAATTAGGCCGCGTGACCGGAGCGGACAGCTCCCGGCGGCCAGTGCTGAAATTCAGCGCCGCCGGTGAACTTCTGGAATGTTATTCCAGCGCCCGCCAGGCTGCCAAACAGAACTATTTCAGCTACCAGACCATAATTGACCGGTGCAACGGCAAGTGCAAGCGGCATATTTTGGCCCCGGACGGCAACTATTACGCCTGGGACAACACCGTGAGCATAAACCGGGCCAGAAAGGATCTCCGGGCGCTGGCCCGGCAGGAAGGCCGGATATTTGCCCCGGAAAATTGGCCGTGGCCGTCTACCTAAATTTTACCATGAAAAGAGGTTTGAATAAATGAGTAAATTTGCCACGAAAGCGGCCGACAGCCCTTTCTATTTGGCACGAATGGAGGCCTCAAAGGTCAATGACCGGCTTGCAAGCCGCGAGGGCGCGGCAGACGAAACAGGCATTGACCGCTCCCGCATGGCCCGCGTGGAGCTGGGCAGCGCAAACCCGACGCCGGAAGAAGTGCTGCTGCTGGCTGACACTTACGACGCTCCGCAGCTCTTGAACTACTATTGCTCGATGTGCTGCCCGATTGGCCGCCAGAACGTGAAGCCCTGCGCCGTGCAGGAGTTCGACCGCGTTATGATGCAGGCACTTGCCGCCTTGCAGGGCACCGACAAAATCAGCGCCGCTATTATTTCCATTGCCCAGGACGGCCGCGTGGACCCCGGCGAGGATGTGCAGATGGGCGAGATCCTGGCGTACATGAAGAACGTAGCGACGGCAGCAGAGGCAATGCAGCTTTGGATCAAAAAGAACCTGAAAGGAGAGGCCTGCAATGGCAAGAAGTAAGAAAACCACCCGGGAGCCTTCCAAAATGGTGCGCGTTGACGAAGCAATGGAAATTTTGAGCGTTTCCAAGTCCACCGCTTACCACACCATCCAGAAGTTTAACAATGAGCTCCGCGCCAAGGGTTACGAAGTGCCCCGCGGACGCGTTCCCCGTAGCTATTTCATGGAGCGGTGCGGCTTATGAGCGAGGAAGAAACCCGGAAGCGCACCAGCGCGATTCTCGGCCACCCTGTGAGCGATTCCGCATGGTCGGAAGCCTGGGAGAAGGCCAAAAGAAAAATCCGCCATATCGCAGAGTTCTGCGGGTATGACGGATGCAGAGAGCAGCCCGGCTATATGGCGCAGCTTGCCGCGGAGTACATCCGCGAGGCCGCGTTTTCAGCCTGGACAATAAAGAGAAGGGCCGCCAAAAATTGACGACCCCAGAACACACACCAACAGTTTATCACGTCTTTTACGCAAAATCAAGGAGGACACACAATGGAGCTTTTGACGTTGAGCCTTGAAAACTTCCAGGGCTTGAAGCATGAGGAAATCCAGCTGGACGGCCACAGCGCCAGCATTTACGGCCGGAACGCCAGCGGCAAGACCACCATCTTCAACGCTATCACCTGGCTGCTTTTCGGCAAGCCGAGCACATGGGCAAAGAACTGGGACCCCAAGACGAAGGGCCCCAACGGCGACTTGCACAACCTGGAACACAGCGCAACCGGCACCTTCCGGCTGGACGACGGCCAGACCGTGATCCTGAAAAAGACTTTCCACGAGGTTTGGAAGCGCAAGCGCGGCAGCGCGGCCGAGGAGTATTCCGGGAATACCATTGACTATCAGATTAACGGCGTTCCCTGCAAAGAAAAAGAGTACACGGCGGCCGTCCAGGAGTATTGCGGCGGCGAGGAAACCATGAAGCTGCTGACCATGCCCGACTACTTCCCCTCCGTTATGGACTGGCAGAAGCGCCGGGAGATCCTTTTGGACATTTGCGGCGACGTTTCCGACGCCGACGTGATCGACAGCACCCCGGAGCTCAAAGAGTTGCCCGAGTTCCTTAAAATGCCTGGCAGTGCGACCAAACTTTATAAGGTGGACGAGTACCGCAAGATCGCAGCCGCCAAGAAAACCGACCTGAACAAGAAGATCGAGGCCATCCCGAACCGCATTGACGAGGCGACCCGTGCCATTGACAAAGACCTCCCGGCGGCCGAAGACCTGGCGGACAAGCTGGCCGCAGCAGAGGCCGAGGAGGCCAAGATCGCCGAGGAGAAGCGGGCGATTCTGGCCGGTGACACTTCCGAGCTCCGCAGTTCCCTGGCAAACGCCAAGGCGGACTATGCAGCAGCGAAAGCCGCATACATCGAGGAAGGCAGCGAGGCCCGAGCCGAGCACCGCAAGGCCCAGGAAAAGGCGGAAAACGAGCTTTTGGAGGCCAAGACGGAGGCTGCCAACGCTACCGCAGACGCCCGGCGCAAAAAAGTGGACCTGGAACACATGAAGGCCCGCCGGGCCGAAATCCTGGCCGAGTACAAAGAGGCAGCGGCCGAAACCTGGGACGAGCACCGCGAGATCTGCCCGACCTGCGGCCAAGCCTTGCCGGAAGAAAAGGTGGAGGAGCTCCGCGCAGACTTCCTCCAGCGCAGGTCTGCCAAGCTGGAAGCCATCAACGCCAAGGGCAAAAAAGAAGCCAGCAAGGAAGCCATTGCCCAGCTTGAACAGGACATTGCGGCCCTCGAAGAAAAAGCAGCGGCGGCCACCGCCCGCGCCGATGAAATTTATTCCGCCCGCAAAGAGGCTATCCGGGCAGAGCCGCCCCGCCTGGACTTCTCCGAAACCGAGCGCGGCCAGGCTATTGCGAAGACCATCCAGACGATTTCCGGCCAGATCGAGGCGGCCGAGCAGAAACAGAGCACGGCCCTTCGTGAGGTGAACGAGCGCCAGCAGGCAGCCATGAACAACTGCCGCCAGATCCGCTATATGCAGAGCCAGACGGCGGCCACAGAACGCCAGCGCCAGCGCATTGCAGAACTTGAAGCCGAGGAAAAGAGCCTGGCTGCGGAGTACGAGAAGACCGAACAGGGCGTTTACCTCTGTGAAGTCTTCGTAAAAACCAAAGTGGCCCTGCTGACCGAGCGCATCAACAGCAAGTTTAAGTCCGTGAGTTTCCAGCTTTTCCGGGAACAGACGAACGGCGGCCTTGCTGACTGCTGCGAAGTTCTGGTGCCCGGTGAGGGCGGCGCCATGGTGCCGTATTCCACCGCCAACAAGGCGGCCGTGGTAAACGCTGGCCTGGAAATTATCGCCACGCTTTCCCACCACTACGGCGTCCGGCTGCCGATTGTGGTAGACAACGCCGAGAGCGTGACGGAGCTTCTCCCCGTTGATTCCCAGGTGATTCGCCTGGTCGTGAGCGCAGAAGACGAGAGCCTGCGCGTGGAGGTAGACAAATGAACGAATCTTTTATGCGGAAGGTTTACGAGGAAGGGTCCGAATCAGTCGAAAGCACGATGCAGCGGGGCTTGAATTTCTACGGCCAACAGTTCAAGAAACTTATTCAGACCTTTCCGGGCTCGGATGCGCCTATGTTCCTTGCAGCTATGAAGTCTGTTCACGACGGCATCCGCGGCGTTATGCCCGCGAACGGCCCGGAGCTGGAAGACGACATTTTGCGACACACCGCCACGATTGTGATTCCGATTCCGGGAGGGAAGAAATGAGCGCCCCAGACAAGGACCGGGGGCCCGGCACATTTATGATCCAGGCCTGCCGCTGCCGCCGCTGTGGCGGCCTGCTGACCAGCAAAGAGGGCGTAAGGAACGGCATCGGCCACGTTTGCCGCATGAAGACTCTTCGGGAAATGCCGGACCCGAACCAGGTAACGGTTTTTGACGTCCTGAACGACAAAGAGGAGAACACGCATGAAAAATAATTTTCCGTTTCGCCCGCCCTGGAAGAAGCCGGAGGAGCCAAAGGCGGCCCCGGAAACTTCACTGTATCTGCCCCGGGCTGTTGAGCTGACCATGGAGCAGCACGAGCCGGAAGAGGGCTTGCGAGTGCTTTTGGAAGGCTTTGCGCACTACTTCAACTGTATTGCGGAAGCCCTGGGTCCTTACCCGATGGCGGACACCGCCATGTTGATTATGATCCACCGTCACATTGCCGCCAGCCTGGCAAAACAGGACCCGGCGGCCGCACAGATGGCGGACGAGCTTGCAAAATCCGTAAAGCTGCCGCCCGTAGACTTCTACGCGGCCAGCAAGAAATAAAAATGGAGGAACACACATGAACGCAGAGAACAACGCAGCAATGACCCCCGCAGCCGAAAACGCAGTGACAGAAACCGTCACCGAGAGCATCGGCACCCGCTTCACCAAAAAGGTGCTGGCCCAGTTCGCCAACAGCACCGGCAGCCAGGTGGAAGTAACGGACTTCCAGCGCCGCCTTATCCAGGGCTATTTTATTCAGATTGACCGCGCCCTGGCTACGGCGGAGGAAAACCGCGTGGCGAAGAACGCGAAGAACCGTGACCACAAGTATGATGAAACCCTCCCCGTAACGTGGAAGTTCGTCAACCTCCAAGACCTGGCAATGGACCTGGTGCGCTATGCCCGCATGGGCCTGGATATGCAGTGCGAAAATATGTTGTTCCCGATTCCCTACAAGAACAATAGAACGAATCTGTATGACGTGACTCTGATGCCCGGTTATAACGGCATCCGCTATGTTGCCCTGAAATATGCGCAGCGCCCGCCCAAGGCGGACACGGTCGAGCTTGTTTACAGCAACGACAAGTTCACCCCGCACCCGAAGGACAGCCGCCACCCGGTCGCTTCCTACGAGTTCGAGGTCGTGAACCCCTTTGACCGCGGCGACATTGTGGGCGGCTTTGGCTACCTTGAATATGACGACCCGACCCAGAACGAGCTCATTATTATGCCCATGGCCGCCATTCGGAAGCGTATGCCCAAGTATGCAAGCGCCGAGTTCTGGGGAGGCACGAAACAGGTTTACAACAAGGAAACCGGCAAGAAGGAAGACACCACCGTGGAAGGCTGGCTGGATGAAATGTGCCGCAAGACCCTGATCCGCGAGGTTTTCAGTGCAAAGCACATTGTCCGCGACCCTGAAAAGCTGGATGAAGATTACCGCGTGATGAAGGCCAGAGAAGTTGCCTATGCGGAGATCCAGGCAGAGGCCGAGATCCAGGAGCAGGCCAACACCGTTCTGATCGACACCAGCACCCCGCAGCCCGCAGCACCCGCCAGCCTGCCGGAGCCGAAGAAAACGATCCAGATTGACGGCCGCACCGGCGAAGTTCTGGAACCCCAGGCGGCACCCGCAGCACAGCCCACCGGCCGGAAGGCAGCCCCGGCACAGTGGGACGTTGCGGAGCCGGATTTTTAAGTGGACATTCGGCCCATTGCCAGCGGCAGCAGCGGCAATGCCTATTGGATCTCCGATGGCAAAACCCCGCTGCTGCTTGACGCTGGTATTCCCTTGAAGGCAATCCAGATAGGCTGCGGCTTCCGTGTGCGAGAGATGAAAGGTTGCTTTATTACGCACTGCCACGGGGACCACAGCAAGGCGGCGGGCGCCCTTCTGCGCTACGGCGTGGACGTTTACACCGGCCAGGGAACCATTGATGCCTGCCACCTGGAAGGCCACAGGCTGCACGTTACGCGGCCGCTTGAACAGTTTACCGTGGGCACCTTCCTGGTTTTGCCCTTCGATGTGGAGCACGACGCGCCGGATTCACAAGGTTTCCTGCTGGAATCGACCGCAACCGGTGAAAAGCTGCTTTATTTCACAGATACCTATTACCTGAAATATAAGTTTTCCGGCATTACCCACATTTTGGGCGAGTGCAACTACACCCGGGAGAGGGTGCAAGAAAACCTTGCGGAAGACGTGCTTCCGACAGTACGCGCCGCCCGGCTGATGCACAGCCACATGAGCCTCCAACACCTAGTTGAATTTTTGGAGGCCAGCGACCTTTCGCGCCTGAAACAAATTTACCTGGTGCACCTTTCGGCGGAAAATTCGGACGAAGCCGAAATGAAGCGCGAGATCCAGCGGCTTACGGGCGCAGAAGTGTACGTTTGTTAATTTTTCACGATGGAGGACGACATGGCCGGGGTAAAAATTGAACAGGGGACCTTGACGCACCGAAAAACGCTGCGCCTTAAAGGCCTGCTGGGGATAGGCGTCGCCCAGGCAGTCGGCCACCTCACAATGCTTTGGGTTTGGGCCGCAAACAACGCAAAGAACGGCAGCCTGGTGGGATTGACGCCAACGGAGATCGCAGAGGTTTCCGGGTGGGCAGGCGAACCGGCCGACTTTCTGGCGGCCCTGGTGGATGCCGGTTACATAGACCATACGCCGGACGGCTTCCGGCTCCATGACTGGGCGGAAAACACAGGCCAGATAGAAGCGGAGGCCCGCCGGGAAGCGGCGCGAGAGCGGCAACGGAGATTCAAAGAGCGGAAGCGGGCAGAGAAGGCCGCAGAGGCCGCCCGGGAAGAAGCAAACAAAGTTCCTGCGCCAGCACAAAAACCGCTTGTCGTGGCCCCGCAGCCGCCGCAGAAAGCGGAACCACGAACAGACCCGGAACTGGCCCGGGCTGGACAGTTTTATTTGAACAACATCAACCCAACGCCGCCGCGCTGGGAGCTTGAAGACCTGACCCAGGCGGTCGCGGACTTCGGCGCCGACGTGGTGATCCACGCAATGGAGATCGCCCAGAGGAACAAAGCCCCGAACTGGAAATACGTCCGTGGCGTTCTGGCCCGGTATAGGGACAAGGGCGTGAAGGACCTGGACGCGGCCGTGGATGCAGATAAATGGACAAAGGAGGAAGCACGAAATGGAAAAGCTGGGCGATATGATCGCCAACGGGACGCAGTCCCGGCAACCCAGGACCTCGCAGGATTCCACACCGCGTGAAACCTCCATCCTGGCAGACGAGGCGACCCGCCGCGGCTACAAGATGGACAAACCGGCCCCGGAGCCGGAACACTGTAAATTTTGCGGCAAAACCCTGCAATACAGAGGCTTCCTCCTTCCGGCCATTTCTAAGACCCGCGTTTTTGGCTGGGATTCGCAGCCGGAGCGCTGCGACTGCCCCAGGGCGAAAGCCTACTGGGAGAGGGCGGAAGCCAAGAACAAAGCCGCAGAGGAGTCAAAGGCGGCGGCAGAGGCCGCCGCAGCCTTCAACCGGCGTATAAACCGGCTGCTGGGCGACAGCGGCATGGGCGCCCGATTCCAGAACCGGACCTTTGACCGCTTCCAGGTGACGCCGGAGAACCAGAAGGCCTATACCGCCTGCAAGGAGTATGCGGCAGCCTTCAAAGCGCAGATGCTTCCCAGCAAGGGCAAGGACGGCGAGGCGGTGCCGCCGCAGCAGGAGCGCAACGGCCTTTTCTTGGTGGGCGGCTATGGCACCGGCAAAACGCATCTGGCCGCAGCCGTGGCAAACGAGCTGATCCGAAACGGCACCCCGGCGCTGTGCATGACCATGATCGACCTTCTGGCAAACGTGCGCCGGACCTACAACGGCCAGGGCGACGAGGCGGATATTTTGAAGCTCTACACCGAAACCCCGCTGCTGATTATTGACGACCTGGGCAGCGAGGCCGCGACGGAGTGGACTTCATCCATGATCTTCACCATTGTAAACGCCCGCTATGAAGCCTATATGCCGGTGATCGTGACGACCAACTGCGGCACCGAAGAACTGACCCGGAGCCTGACCCCGGCCGGATGCAGCGAACGGAACGCCCAGAAGATGATTGACCGCCTCCGGGAAATGTGCCTTGCAGTTCCCCTTGACGGCCCTTCGTGGAGGGCAAAATGAGCGCAGAGAATGGCCGGTGCTACCGGATCTGTAAGACCTGTGGGAACCGCTGGAACGTGAGCCGCATAACAAAAGGCGGCGGTAAATCCTACGTCTGCCCCCTCTGTGAGTGGCAGAAGAAAATTAAAGCCCAGGGAGGACAGCATGAGAGGTTACAACACATTCGCAAACCGCGGCCGTGATTTTGAAGACTTCGTTATCCAGGTGAACGACCTATACACCCGCAGCGGCAAGGCCGTGGTCTACAAAGTTCCGACCGAGTTCCTACCGATACGCGACAGCACCGGCCAGATCAAGAGCTGCAAGGTGGAACATAAATCTTGCGTTGACTTCCTGGGACGCTACAATGGCACCCCTGTTGCGGTGGAGGCGAAGCAGACCCACACCGGCCGAATTGATTTTGACGCGGTGCAGCCCCACCAGGCGGCCTTCCTGGACGCCTGGACGACCGACAAAGCGGTGGGCATGATCCTGGTCAGCTTCAACCTTCGCCGCTTCTTCGCCGTTCCGTGGCCCTTCTGGCGGGTTGCAAGGACAGCATGGGCGTCCCAGAAGGAAACGGCCAAGCGGAAACGCACACCGCCCACCGTGACGGCCTACGGCCAGACCTGGACGCCGCCGCCCATGGCAAGCGCGGCCCCGGAAGATTTTCTTCCGGCCTGGGAAGTTCACCTCGGCGGCCGCACCGGCCTGCCGTACCTGGAAACCATTGAAAAGCTGGAAGGAGTTCTGGAATGAGTGACGATATTTATTTAGCCCGCTTCGAGTATGCGAAGCTGACGGAGCAGGCCGCGATCCCCGTTATTATCGTGACGGCAAACCAGGACGACTACCCGCGGCGCTATGTTGCCCGCCTTTGGGACATGAGCGTCCCGGCGAGCACCCAATACATGGTCCTGGAAGATACCCTGGAAGATTTACGAAAGGCAATTCCGGCCGAAATGAGCCGCCTTCCGGCAGCACCGGACGACAGCATTGTGGAAGCCTGGCTTTAAGGAGAAACACATGGAAAAAGTACGTTTTGAAGCCTTCAACGTTGAAGAACTGCGCGTCCTGCGCCGGGCCTGCTATGAAGCAGGCGCCGCATTTGGCGACCCGGGCCACACGGCCGCAGAGCGGGAAACGCTGGACGACCTGGCCGTGGAGATCCTCGGCGAACTGAAAAAGAAGGAGGCAGCGGCCGCCCGGCAGAAGCAGGAAGAACCGCTGGAAAAGACAGTGGCAAAGGCTGTGGAGGATTCCTTGAAGGACGTGGTGGGCAAGCTGCCTTTTGCGCCGAAAGTTTTCCAGAGCCCCGCGCCGCCGAAGGAGCGCGTTGTACAGCGGACGGACATTCCCGCAAAGGCAAAACCCACGCCGCCCGCCGAAAGCGCCCACAGGGCCCCGGAGCCGCCCGCAGCGGCAAAGTTTACCGGTTTCTTGTATGTGCGCTGCGAGAAGTGCGGCCAGGAACGCGGCTTCTGTGCAAAAACGCCTATTTCTTCGTGCTACTGCCGGGAGTGCGGCGGGAAAACGGAGCTCAAAAATATGCGCCAGGTCAAGATCTGGTGCGAGTGCGGCAGCGCTTACCGCTACCACACGAACATCCAGGATGCCGCATTTGATATGCCTTGCCTGAACTGCGAGGCCCCTGTGGCGCTTGAATGGAACGAAAATAAGAACAGATACCAGCCCATGAACAGCGAGCCCCCGAAGGCCCGCAGAGGTCGGAAATAAGGCGAAAGGAGAGAACCACACAATGAGCAGCACAGACAACCTCCCACGCCCGGCGGACAGCCCTTGCCTTAAATGCGCCTCCGCTGGCTGCACGAGCATTACTGTGGGCAAAGGTGGAGACCGCAAGACCTTCCCGGGCTGCGCGATCTGGCAGCAATGGTTTTCCGACCGCTGGCAGGGCTACCAGGCGACTGCCTACAAAATGAAGTGCCTTCGGAAGGCACGGGAGGAACGAAAATGAGCGAGAACGTATTTGTTGGAGCCGATTCCTTCCGCCGCCTTCTTCTTGGCGCTGCCGGAGGCTACGAGCTGCAAGGCTACCATGAAGCAGCCGAAGCCGTTATGCACGTTGTTGATGCACTGGACGAGCTGACAACAGGCGGGAAGGGCAAAAGCCGGGCGGACGAAGACGTGGAGGCCACGGCAGCCGCGGAAGTCATTCGGCTTTACTGCGAGAAGTGCCGGAAGACGGGCTGCTGCGAAAGCTGCATATTCAACAAGGGCAATAAAGGACCGCTTTGCCCGCTTTATGGCAGTCCGATGGGCTGGGATGGATTCGGAGGAAAAGAAAATGGCTGAAAGAATAATCGTTGATATTGGCCCGCTCTTGGAAGACCTCAAAAAGGAGCTGAAAGACCTGGAAGGCTCCACAGAAGCCTTGACGGTTGAGGAAGCGGCAGAAGACGAAATCGAGGAGCTGAAAGCGTTGCCGGTTATTGACCCGGAGAGGATGATCCCGGCCTGGCGTGACCCTGACAAAGACCCTCCGAAGGTCGAAACCGAAGTGCTGGTTTTGTACCGCAACGAAATTGGCAAATATGGAATCACAACGGCAATTTACGAGAATGGAAATATTTTTTCCGAGGACAGCGAATGGTTCTGGTCTGATATTTCCGAGTGGGAGACATACGACGAGGAGCGGGACGACTACCGAATCCCGGAAGGCTGGTGGGAATACCGCCACTTTAACCCGGATGAAGTTTACAACAACCGGATAGACCGCCCAGTGGTGGGCTGGATGCCGATGCCGCCGGAGGAGATTACAAAATGAGCGAAAAACGTATGATCTATGCGGAGGACGTTATTCAGAGAATCCGCGACCTTGCCCCGGAAATCCTGGGCGGCTGGTATAACCCGGACATGGAAAACGAGTTGGAGCAGCTTGTTTGCGTTGTGGAAAACACTCCGACGGCAGCAGCCCAGGACGCCCAGCGCTGGCGCAATACGGCGGAGGAGCCCCCGAAGGAAGAAGACGGCGACTGCTGCGGCCGCGTTCTGATCGCCCACGCCGGTGCCCACTGCGCGGTCGCTACGTCCTTACAGTACGCCAGAGAGAACCCGGAGGCGGTCCGCGTTTGGATGCCACTCCCGAAACTACCGTGGGAGGCCGAAAAATGAGTAAAGCTGTGCTTTTAAGCATCCGCCCGGAGTGGTGCAAGAAAATTCTTGACGGAGAAAAAACCGTCGAGTTGCGCAGGACTTGCCCAGTACATGGAACGCCGTTTAAGGTGTACATCTACTGCACCTTGGCGGCGAGTAAAGCGTTTGTT
>ULNF01036725.1_pt1 | contig 18317 bp, 14 predicted proteins | sample 1951851 | NCBI WGS metagenome assembly ULNF01 (sample SAMEA4835570, study PRJEB28245) | human gut metagenome | biome: gut microbiome; material: fecal sample | place: Denmark | collected 2008 | reverse complement strand
TCAGGGTGAGACAATGCACAGTCAAAATTCTGGATAAATACATCAAGATTTGCCGGATGATCAGGCAGGTATCAATATTCGTAATTACATTATTATGCTCAATATTAAAGATGCTCTTGCGGCACACGCCGAGTGCGACCGCAAGGTCATCCTGACTGAGATGTCTTTCTTTGCGTATTTCCGAGATATTGTTTGTTACCATATAGCGCCCTCCATATTGTGATCATAAGTGGAAATCATTTCTGTGAAATAGTGCTGAGCCGGGGAAGAAGAAAGGACCGGACTTAGATACTGTCTTTATTATATTCTATATGTTGTCCGATAAACAGGACTATCAGCATACTACTTTTCCAAAAATCTTAAAACTATTATTTTTTGTGATCTGGATTGGATGAATCTTGAGCTGTAATCAATCAGAGAAAAATATAATATTGAATAATTAGGCTTTATAGCGTAAAATAAAAAAGTACCCTGTTCAAAACGAGTGCGTTGTTAAAATGTTATATCATTTTTATAATGTATAGCTGGCATCTCTGTTTTATTTACATTTAGACCAGTGCAGGAGGAATGCGCGGCTGCAGGGTATTTTTTTGATGCAAAGAATGCACAGAAGTGAAAGTGAGGCTCAAAATGAGATTACATCCGATTATTACATCATTGCTTGAACAGGATATGTATAAATTTTCAATGGGACAGGCAATATATCATCAATTTTCCGATTATAAAACGACATGGACATTTAAATGCAGAAACGAGTATGTTTATTTTACGGAGGAAATGGTAGAAGAGATAAGGGAGCAGATTAAAAATTTCTGTAAGCTCAGATTTACAGAGGAAGAATTGGAATATTTAGACAATATAAAATGGATAAAAGGTTCATATGTTGATTTCCTTAGATTATGGCAGCCGAGGTATGAGGATTTTTCGATTACAACTGACGGAGACAGAGGACTTTCAATAGAGACAGCAGGGACATGGTTAAATACATCAATGTATGAGATACCGACACTTGCGATTGTGAATGAAGTATATTTCAGAATGGCATACGATTATGAAAGTCTGTTTAAAAGCTTTAAGGAGAGACTTCTTGAGAAAAAACGGATGCTTGAAAGTGGTGGTTACAAACTTGGCAATTATTCGGAATTTGGACTTCGCAGGAGACTTTCAGCAGAGGCACAGGAGTATGCTATCGATGAATTAAACAGTGCCAAAACAAAAGAGTCGGTGTTTGTCGGAACGTCAAATGTGTATCTTGCAAAGAAGCATAAACTTACACCTGTCGGAACAATGGCACATGAATGGATTATGTGTTCAGGTCAGGGAAATAAAAAACATAACCCGGCATATTCAAACTGGTATGCTCTTGATGCATGGGTAAAAGAGTACGGTGTGTTAAACGGAACGGCACTTACCGACACAATTACAACAGATTGTTTTTTGAGAGATTTCCAATTGACATATGCAACTCTTTTCAGTGGAGTGCGTCATGACAGCGGAGACCCTGTAGAATGGGGAGAAAAAATGATAGCCCACTATAAAAATCTAGGTATTGACCCGGAGATGAAAACACTTTTGTTTAGTGACAGTCTAGATTTTAAGCGTGCGGATATGATAAGAAAACATTTTGAAGGGAAAATAAAAGTTGCATTTGGAATAGGAACTTACATTTCAAACGATACGGATGTTGATGCACTTAATATTGTTATGAAAGTTACAAAGTGCAATGCGACAGATGTTGCAAAAATATCTGATACTCATGGAAAAGAAATGTGCCAGAATCCGGAATATGTCGATTATCTGCAAAGATGTATTGATTGGAGAATGAAAAACGAGTAAAAAGACAGAAAAGTGTGAAAAATAGATTTATGTGTTAAGCAGTTAAGCCATAACCACACAAGAAAAAAATTACAAAAATATAATGATAAAAAGTATCAATATACATTCTTGACAAGATACCCCCACAAGGTATATATTATGAAAAACGTGATATATACCTTGTGGGGGTATTGTGTTATTGTTTTAAATAAAAACCGGAAATTTACAAACATTTTGAAAGGAATGGTGATTTATTATATATGGAACAAAATCAGATAGCTGGGGATAATGATATTGAAATGCCTGATATTGCCGATACTTCAGAAAAAAAATGCTGTTGCTGCGGCAACACAAAAAAAACTGAGCGTGCCCAGACGGACAAAAAGAAACTTATGAACCGCCTTAGCCGTATCGAAGGGCAGATTCGTGGAATTAAGAAAATGATTGAAAATGATGCTTATTGTAATGACATACTTATACAATCAGCGGCTGTGAGTGCGGCGGTAAACGCATTTAACAGGGAACTCTTGTCAAATCATATTCATTCTTGTGTTGTAAGAGACATAAGAGAGGGAAATGACGAGGTTGTAGATGAGCTGATGGGGACATTGCAGAAGCTTATGAAATAAATAGTTTGAAAAATTATGGGAAATGGAGGATAAAATGGAACAGTTTAAAGTTGCTGGAATGCACTGTGCTGCCTGCAGTGCCCGTGTAGAAAAAGCCGTTTTGAAAGTGCCCGGTGTGACTTCATGTGCAGTCAGCCTTTTGACAAATTCAATGGGTGTTGAAGGTGATGCGGATGCACAGACTATTATATCTGCTGTAAAACGGGCGGGATATGGAGCGTCATTGAAGGGTGAAAATGAAAGCACGGAGGCGGCAGAGGCAGGACTTGAAGATACGGATACGCCTGTACTTAGAAAACGTCTTATAGCTTCGATAGTTTTTTTAGTTGTTTTAATGTATTTTTCTATGGGACATATGATGTGGGGCTGGCCGCTTCCTAAATGGTTTGATGGAAATCATGTTGCTATGGGACTTTTACAAATGATTCTTGCGGCGATTATTATGATAATAAACCAGCATTTTTTTATAAATGGTTTTAAAGGTCTTATAAATCGTTCGCCTAATATGGATACGCTTGTAGCACTGGGCTCAATGGCATCGTTTGTGTGGAGTGTGTATGTATTATTTGCCATGACGGGAGCACAGGCTGCTGGGGATGAGAAAGCTGTCATGGATTATATGATGGATTTTTATTTTGAGTCTGCGGCAATGATTCTTACACTTATAACAGTGGGAAAAATGCTTGAAGCACATTCTAAGGGAAAAACAACAGATGCACTCAAGGGGCTTATGGACCTTGCACCTAAAACGGCAGTAATAGTAAAAGATGGCGAGGAAAAAACTGTTGCTGTAAAGCGTGTGAAAAAAGGAGATATTTTTGTTGTTAAACCGGGTGAGAGTATTCCTGTAGACGGGGTTATAACAGAAGGCGGCAGTGCCGTAAATGAATCCGCACTTACAGGTGAAAGCATTCCTGTAGACAAAGAAGTCGGAGATATGGTATCGGCGGCTACGATAAACCAGTCGGGATTTATTAAATGTGAGGCAACAAGGGTAGGAGAAGATACAACATTATCACAGATTATAAAGATGGTTAGTGATGCGGCTGCAACAAAAGCTCCGATAGCAAAAATTGCCGACAAGGTATCAGGTGTATTTGTTCCTGTCGTTATTATTCTTGCAATCATAACGACAATCGTATGGCTTATAGCAGGAAAAGAAGTCGGTTATGCACTTGCCAGAGGTATTTCAGTGCTTGTTATCAGTTGCCCTTGTGCACTCGGACTTGCTACACCGGTTGCGATTATGGTAGGAAACGGTGTGGGAGCAAAAAACGGTATTTTGTTTAAGACGGCAGTTTCAATTGAAGAAACGGGCAGGATAAAAATAGTTGCCCTTGACAAAACAGGTACGATAACAAAGGGAGAACCTAGAGTAACAGATATAATTCCGATGAGAGAATATGATGAGGAAACTTTGTTGAGACTGGCATATTCTCTTGAGATAAAAAGCGAACATCCGTTGGCAAAGGCTATTGTTAATGAGGCGGAATGCAGAAATATAAAAGCAGATGCTTTAGAAGAGTTCAAAGTGCTTCCGGGAAATGGTCTTACGGCATCACATAACGGAAACAGGATTACAGGAGGAAGTTTTAAATTTATAAGTGAGCAGGCAGAAGTATCGGATGAATTTGGAAAAAGTGCAGAAAAGCTTGCAGAGGAAGGAAAAACACCGCTTCTTTTTATGCAGGATGATAAAGTGTGTGGTATTATAGCCGTAGCAGATATAATAAAAGAAGACAGTCCGGCAGCAATCAGAGATTTAAAAGATATGGGAATTAAGGTTGTCATGCTCACAGGTGACAACGAGAGAACTGCAAATGCAATAGGAGCACAGGCAGGAGTTGATGAGGTAATAGCAGGTGTTCTTCCTGATGGAAAAGAAAGTGTGATAAGAGAACTTATGAATCAGGGAAAAGTTGCAATGGTTGGAGACGGAATCAACGATGCACCGGCTCTTACGAGAGCCGACGTAGGAATTGCAATCGGTGCAGGTGCCGACATAGCTATGGATGCGGCAGATGTTGTTCTTATGAAGAGCAGATTAAGTGACGTTCCGGCAGCAATTAGACTCAGCAGATATACAATAAAAAATATTCATGAAAATCTGTTTTGGGCATTTATATATAATATTATCGGAATACCGCTTGCGGCAGGTGTCTGGATACCGATATTCGGCTGGACATTAAACCCGATGTTTGGTGCTCTGGCAATGAGTTTATCCAGCTTTTGCGTTGTGACAAATGCATTGAGGTTAAACTTTGTAAAGATAAAAAATTAAAACAATAGACATTCATTATCATAAATAAAATAGATATTTATTGATAATGATGCAGACAGGAGGAAAAAGCTATGATAAAGACAACAGTAGGAATTGATGGAATGATGTGTGGAATGTGTGAGAGCCATGTAAATGATGCTATAAGAAAATCATTTGATGTAAAAAAGGTATCATCTTCACACAGCAAGAAGAAAACAGAAATAATTTCTGAGGAAGCAATAGATGAAGATAAGCTTCGTGCTGTTATAGACGAAACAGGATATACAGTATTATCGGTAGACTCAGAACCATACAAGAAAAAAGGATTTGGATTTTTTAAATAAAAAATGTTTATCTAAAAATCACAAAAATAAAAAATCATAAAGTAAAAGTGACGAAAAACAATGTTTGTTGCACTGTATGTATGAACAGTAATCAAATGCGTTTTTGGTCACTTTTTTCTCGTTTTGTGTCACTTTTTTTCTCGTTTGGTTGACATGTGAAAAGGGGTAAATTATAATAGTAGTATTAAGGTTCTCAGGGTGCAGTGCGCCTTTTGGATTAAAAAATATAAACAAATTTTGCATAGGCAAAGTGATTTTATAGGGAGGAAGAGTATATGAATCGAAAAAAGAAGAGTATGAGAAAGCGGATTTTGGCATGGGCACTGGCAGCCGGAATGGTTGTGTCAGGATACAGCGGAAATGGTTTTGTGATGACATCATTTGCGGCAGAGAGTGCGGCAGTTGAGACAGGGAAGTTCGGAAATAAGAGCGAGTTTACATATACAATAGAAAAGAATAAACTGACGATAAAAGGAAATGGGGATATGCCTAATTTTGACAGTGGGGCTGCTCCGTGGAAAAGCAGACTTTCATCGACAGGCAGTGATGGCATAAAAGTCATTGAAATAGATAAAGGAATTACTTCTATAGGAAAGAATTCCTTCAATGTTGCAAGTGGTTCAAGCATCAGCGAAAAGAATTCTGTCAGTGAGGTAATATTACCACCTACGCTTAGTGAGATTAAAAGTAAAGCATTTGCTAATTTGAAGAAACTTGACACAATTATCATAGGGACTTCAGGTACTATTGCAGTTGACGCATTTGAGGGTTCAAAGTCTCCTGCAAAATGGTGCTATCTCGGAGATGGTATTTGTCCGACAGATTTTGGTGGGATATCGTTACAGGATGAAAGTGGAACAAAGGATGTTACCATTACCATGACAAAACATTATTATGACAGTGAGGGTAAGGCAGAAAGCGGTAGTGCCACTACAGATAAATGCATACCAAAAGATATAGCTGAGGGAACTTTTTATGATGGTACATCGTATAATATAAAAAATTTCCCGAGCGGAAAAGATAGTGAATATACATGGTATACTGATGAAAAGATGACAGGAACTGCATTTAAATATACGGATATTACACAAAATGGAGTGAGTCTTAACTTATACGGAAAGAAGAAAACCGTTTCGCCATCGACAGCATCGACTGCGACACCAGCACCGACTAAAGATCCGGTTTCGCCTAAACAGCAGCCGGTTATCGGAAATGTAACCTGTGTAGGAACTGTTTCACCTACAACGAGTTATGATAAGGTTACCTTGACAAGAACGGACAATACGGTTCCGGGAACATTGAAGTTAAAGCCAACTGATTTTGGCAGAAGCGGAAGTAATCAGTGTGATTATGTATTTACACCGACAGATACAAGTAAATATGCAGAAGTTACAGGAAAAGTCTGGGTAAATGTTGAGAGAGACACATTGACATCTATAGTTGCTGATGGTACTTTACAGAAAGGTACTTATAAATATGGAGAGAGCTTTGATATAAGCGGGTTGAAAGTAACGGCAATCTTTCAAAGCGGAAAGTCGAAAGATGTTACAAATTATGTAAAGGCAACTGAACTAAAAGTAGGAACCACAAGTGTTGATATTTCATATACTTTTGACAGTATTACAAAGAAAGTTACATATACAGGATTTGTAGTTGGAAAGGGCGATATTCCTTCAGGAGCACCTAAAGATACTGAAGTGGCAAATACGATAAAGACTGTGAGAGCAGCGTCAACGACAGTTTTGGGTGCAGGAAGCAGATGGTACTTTGATTCAACAAAATCAAGTACAGTAATTCCGGCAGGCGGCAATGTTGAGGTTACGGCAACATACGGAGGAAGCGATGCTTCAAGCTATACAACTATAACAAAAACTGTAAAGATAAGCAGACAGCCATGTGTCGACGACAATAAGATTGTTTATACCGGAAATGGAGAAAAAGCACCTACATGTACAACGGCAGGCGTAGGTCATACAGTGTGCAGTAAATGCGGTGACGTTATGAGAACAAATATAGCGGTAGCGGCACTGGGACACAATATAGAGTATGTGGCAGCAAAGAGTGCAACATGTGTAGAAAAAGGAAATGATGCTTATTATAAATGCAAAAATTGTGGAAAGACATATGTAGATTCAGCAGGAAAAACAGAAATTAAACCTAAAACATATGATGCATTAGGTCACAAATTTGACGGACAGACACCGACATACACTTGGTCATCAGACCATAAGAGGTGTGACGCTTCAATAACATGTAAAGTGTGCAATAATAAAGTGACAGAGACAGCACAGAGTGTTTGCACAACATTGCAGGAAGCTACATGTCAAAGTGAGGGTGAAGCACTTTATATGGCTGATTTTAAAAATACCGCATTCAGTGTACAGTTTGAATATGGAAAACTTCCAAGAACAGGTCATTTTCTTAAAAAGATAGAGAGAGTGGAGGCTACTGACACAACAGAAGGCAATATTGAATATTATGAATGTACAGTATGTCATAAGCTGTTTTATGACAGTACAGGTTCAATGGAGATTACTGATAAGTCAAGTATAGTAATTCAGCCTAGTGGAGTGACACCTACTTCGAAGCCGGCAGAGACAGCGACTCCAGCAGAGACACCAAAGCCGTCACAGGTTACGCCAAAGCCGGTTGATACAAGTGTCCGTGATACATCAGGGGCAATTTACAGGGTTACAAGCTCAGATTCAAAAAAACCGACAGTAGAGTACAAGAAAACAACGGCTGTTGTAGGGGGAAGTGTCAAGATAAAAAGTTCCGTAAAAGTATTGGGAATTACCTATAAAATTACTGCCATAGCTGCCAATACATTTAAGAACAACAAAAAAATCACAAGTGTGACAGTTGGAAGCAATGTAACTTCTATAGGAAAAAGTGCATTTGAAAAATGTAAAAAATTAAAGAGCATAACGCTGAGCAAGAATGTTGAAGATATTGGAAAAAATGCCTTTAAAAATTGTAAAAATTTGAACACGATTACTATTAAATCAACTAAACTTGATGTTGATGGTGTTAAGAAAGGTGCATTTAGCGGAATCGGCAAAAAAGTTGTTGTGAAAGTTCCTAAGAGTAAATACTCTGCATACAAAAAGTTATTAAGGGAAAAAGGTCTTAATAAAAAAGTCAAAATAAAGAAAATATAGAATATTTATATAAAGTGATTGTTAAAAAGCCGGACAATTAAGAAGAGATAATTGTTCGGCTTTTGTATAAGGGCAAGCGAGAGAGAATGTTGTAATTATTAAATTTATATATGAGAATGAAGGAGTGCTTTTATTATGAAAAAGATAAAAATTGTTTTTATGTCGGCAGCAAACAAAAAGTCTGATTATGGCTATGTGGTCAAGAAGATTGTATTAAAAAAGATAAAATAAAGGAATCTTAAAATGAGTAAAAAATATATTATAAAACAGATAGTCGAAGCAGATTTTGGATGTGAGGGACGACCGGATGGATATGTACCGATGGTAAGAGTCTATCTTGGTGATGAAAATGGTGTGGAATCTATAGTTGAAATGGAAGATGCCAAGATGTATGAACGGCAGCTTGATGAGGGTATGGAGGTTATAATAGGAAATGATGGGACATTGATGAATACATTAGAGAAAATGGAGGAATAGAATGTTAAATTCACTTACAAGGATGAAGCTTAAATTTTTATCTAATCATCCCAAGTTTGCATTTTTTGTTAAAAACATATTTTCAAGAAAGATAGAAGCCGGGACAATTATAGAGATAACGGTAAAAAGACCGGGGGAAAATCCGATTACTTCAAATATGAAAGTGACAGAGAGTGATATTGAACTGTTTGAGAATGTGAAAGATATAATAAAAAAGTAGGGATAGGGGTAAAGTAAAAAACAAAAAGGCGAAATCATGTAGAGATTTCGTCTTTTTGCTTTTTTGCTGTAAATGCGAAGTATATTTTATTGGTAAATGGAAGATAATGTAACAGGGATTATTTGTCTGGTGTTTTGGGTTAGTATAATACACTAGAGAATAGTCCGGGTAAAAAAACAAAAACTGTTTAAAAAGCAGTTAAAGAAATGAGTTTATGGAAGGGGTAATATATGGAACAGACAGAAGTGAAAAAGGAAACCGTAAAAAATGATAAAAAAACAAAAATGTTTTGTTATCAGTGTCAGGAGACAGCCGGAAATAAAGGCTGTACGGTATCAGGAATGTGCGGGAAAGTTCCCGAAGTGGCAAATATACAGGATTTGCTTATATATGTAACTAAAGGACTTTCGGCAGTAACCACTAAATTAAGAGAAAAGAAAATTGCAGTTGACGATGATGTTAATCACAGAGTTACGTTTAATCTTTTTACAACAATAACAAATGCAAATTTTGATAAGACTTCAATCAAGAACAGAATTAAGGACACTTTACTTGAAAAGGAAAGACTCCTTAATAAACTTGGGGATGATGAAAAAAAAGAACTTCCCGAGGCAGCATTATGGAACGGTGATGAGAATGAATTTGAGAAAAAAGCAAAAGAAGTGGGGATTGTACAAGCGGAGGATGAAAATATCCGTTCGCTCAGAAGTCTTATAACCTATGGGATAAAGGGAATTGGTGCATATTCAAAACATGCAAATGCACTTTTAAAGGACAATCCTGAGATAGATGCTTTTATTCAAAAAGCACTTGCGGCTACAATGAATGATGATATGTCTGTGGACAGTCTGGTGTCGCTTGCACTTGAAGTCGGAAAAAACGGTGTGGCGGTTATGCAGCTTTTGGATAAGGCAAACACGGCTGCATATGGAAACCCTGAGATTACAAAAGTAAACATAGGAGTGAGAAAAAATCCTGCAATTCTTGTATCCGGACACGACCTTAGAGATCTGGAGATGTTGTTAGAGCAGACAAAAGGAACAGGCGTTGATGTGTATACACATTCAGAGATGCTTCCTGCTTGTTCATATCCTGCATTTAAAAAGTACCCTAATTTTGTAGGCAATTATGGAAATGCATGGTGGCAGCAGAAAGAAGAATTTGAAAAGTTTAACGGGCCGATTCTTATGACGACGAATTGTATTGTTCCGCCAAAGGAGAGTTATAAAGACAGGCTTTATACAACGGGAGCTACAGGCTATCCGGGCTGTAAGCATATTACGGGAGGATATGGGGAAAAGAAAGATTTCAGCCAGATAATAGAGCATGCTAAAAAGTGTCCTCCACCTACAGAGATAGAGAATGGTGAGATATATGGAGGTTTTGCGCATGCACAGGTTGTTTTGCTTGCAGATAAAATAGTTGATGCTGTGAAATCAGGAGCGATAAAGAAATTTGTAGTGATGGCAGGTTGTGATGGACGTGCAAAAAGCAGGGAGTATTATACAGAATTTGCAAAAGCACTTCCGAAAGATACAGTTATACTTACAGCAGGATGTGCAAAGTACAGATATAATAAACTCGACCTTGGGATGATAGGAGATATACCGAGGGTGCTCGATGCAGGTCAATGCAATGATTCATATTCATTGGTAGTTATTGCGATGAAATTAAAAGAAGCATTTGGACTTGATGATATAAATGAACTTCCGATAATCTACAATATTGCGTGGTATGAACAAAAGGCGGTACTTGTGTTGTTGGCACTTTTATCACTTGGAATAAAAAATATTCATTTGGGGCCGACACTTCCGGCATTTTTAAGTCCGGAAGTAGTGGATGTACTTGTTGATAAATTTGATATTGCAGGGATTACAACTGTTCAAAATGATATGAATATATTCTTTGGTTTATAGTTATTAAGCGGAATATGTTATTTATGGAGATTTTTCCTGTATTTTGCCGGAGTAATGTTTTGGATTTTTTTAAACTGTCTTATAAAATGCTCGGTATTTTTGTATCCGCAGAGAAAGCCGATTTCTTCAATAGGTTTATTTGTCGAAGATAAGAGTTCGCAAGCTGACTGAATACGGCTGTTTATAACATCGTTAATACAGGTTGTATGAAAAAAGTGCTTATATGTATTATGCAGATGACCACTGCTTATATTTAATGATTGTGCCATATCATCTATTTTCCAGTCATTTTGCGGAGTGGAATATATTTTTTCACGAAGAGATGTAAGTTTATAGTAAATATCAGGAAAAGCTGAGATATTGCTTTCATCAATAATTTTTTTTATAAGTGCATCGGTAAGAGAATTTAATATGGTGTTTTTGTGTGGAGTATTTCCATAAAATTCACTATTAATCAGATGAAATAAATTATAGAAATTGTCAGGGTTGTGAAGAGGGACAGGCATTCCAAATGGGAAAGTATCAGGGAATGTAAGAGTTGCCTTATCTATGTGCATCCAGCAGTCAATATAATCATTTTCATCAGCCTTGTACAGGTGTTTTTGATAGGGCTTAAATATCACTGCACAGTTTTTGGGAATGGCATTAAAACATTTATCGGTATAATTGTTAGTAATGCTGCTGGAACCACCTTCTGTGTTAATGAAAAATAATGATGGAGTTTTAATTAAAAGCAAAAGATAAGCGGGATGTCCAAGTGGTCTGTTAACGATAAAAGTGGAATCATGTAAGGCATTTTCGCCCATTTTTAATATTTTTATCATACGTTTTCTTTCCTTTCAATGGTGAACACAATTGTTCTTGATATCAGAATATATCAATTTCTGATAAGTATAAATCATAGAATAAGTAACGTCAATCAGATAAAATAAATAACATGATACAAGAGTCAAAAACAGATAGCAATGAAGCAATCCGTGGCATTAGTTTGGGTCAAAATACCTTTTGACCCAAACATTCATAATATTACAATACAAAATGAAAGGCGGTTGAAAAGATGATAAGAACTTTTAGAACACATAATATTAGAAAACAGCAGGAATTAACAGGAAGATACTGGGAGTTTTCGGCTTGCAGCGGTGAGTATGCCGGAGAAAAATTTAATGTTTTAACTCCTTGCTGCTGGGAGAGTCATCCTAAATTTGCGGGGTATCGTGGAGAAGGGGAATATACAACTACATTTGAAACGGGTGGAAATATAAGAATTGAATTTAAAGGTGTAAGTCATACAGCAGAAGTATATCTGGATGGCAAAAAGATTACAGAACATTATAATGCATATACGCCGTTTGATACGGTATGCCACAATTTGCCATATGGTGAACACACACTGATGGTAAAGGCTGACAACAGGTTTAGCAAAAAGAGTGCATTACATATACCAAACGATTATATGTCATATGGGGGTGTCAGCCGTCCGGTTGTACTTGAGAATATATCAGATGTATATATTAAAAATGTTCATGTGACACCGTATAAGGAAAATGATAAGTGGAGAGCAAAGATAGAGATTTATATTGAAAATATAGGAGTAGCCGGCGAAACAGAAAACAGCAGCTCAGATGATATAATGAAAAGTAAAACTGAAGAAATAGATAAGAATAAGAGTGAAAATATTAACATTGAAATAAATACGGCAGGAAAGCATATCATTTTGGAAAATATTGATACCTTAAGACAAAATAAGGTGACAACAGAAATAGAATTTGAAAGTGTGCGCGAGTGGATGCAGGAAACGCCGAATTTATATGAGATAGAAGTAAAACTTTTAAGAGATAAAAATGCTTTTGACGATTTTATTGACAGATTTGGTTTTAGAGAAATAAAAATAGCAGGAAAAGAGATTCATTTAAATGGAAGAAAAATAAGGATAAAAGGAGTCTGTAGGCATGAGGACCATCCTCAATTTGGTTGTGCACTTCCGATGGCTGCGATTGCAGCAGATATTGAACTTATAAAAGATATGGGAGCAAATTCAATAAGAACATCTCATTATCCGAATGATGAAATTTTTCTTGATATATGCGATGAACAGGGAATATTGGTCTGGGAAGAAAATCATGCAAGGGGATTAAGCGAGGCAGATATGAGAAATCCCAACTTTGAACCTCAGGCTGAGAAAGTTATAGAGGAAATGATACCGGCACATTACAATCATCCATCAATTTATATCTGGGGTATATTAAATGAATGTGCAAGCGAGACAGAGTATGGAAAAGAGTGCTATAAAAAACAATTTGATATTATAAGAAAACTTGATACATCAAGACCATGTTCATTTGCAAGCTGTAAATTTAAAACGGATGTATGTTTGGGACTACCGGATGTGGTTTCATACAATATTTATCCATTATGGTATCATGATACAGCACCGGATGAGTATCTTGATGCTTTGTATAAATGGGTACAGAATGAAACAGAAGGAGCAGGAAAACCATTTATGATAACAGAAATAGGAGCAGGTGGACTTTATGGATATAGGAATAATTATGATTCAAAATGGACTGAGGAATATCAGGCGAAAGCACTTGAAAAACAGCTTACGGCAGTTCTTGACTATAAAGACTGCATAGGTGTTTATATATGGCAGTTCTGTGATATAAGAATAAGTGACGAATGGTTTGGTGGAAGACCAAGGACAATGAATAATAAAGGAATTGTGGATGAGTTTAGAAGAAAGAAGTTGGCATATAATGTGGTAAAGAAGATTTTTGGTGAAAAAATGTAAAAGTGTAAAGAAAAATTTCATATTTGAGGTAATTACGTTTTTTTGTTATAATTGTTTGGAATAGCTTTAGTAAGAAATTTTTAGCAAGAGCATTGCTGTACAGTAGACTTTTTAGCATATATGGGATAGCATGCAATATTAAAAGTTGTAAAGTTATGGTTCAAAAGGTGACTTTGGAGGATAAATAATGAGTTGTAATAATGTCATTGATGATTTGAAAAATGGAATTGAGACTGTATGGATAAATCAATATAAAGAAAACGTGGGTGAGCGTGAAAAAATAAACGGTCACGGTTTTGTTGAACTTAAAGCTGCACAGAACAGACTTATGCGTTTTATGCCTTATATTGCAAAGGTTTTTCCTGAAACAGCAGACAGAAAAGGTATAATAGAATCTGAACTTGTAAAAATAGATAAAACAAAACAATTTTTAAATGAAAATGGAGCCGGGATAGAGGGGACTCTTTTACTGAAAAAGGATTGCAATCTGCCTATATCAGGCTCTGTAAAGGCAAGAGGCGGGATTTATGAAGTGCTTAAGATTGCTGAGACTCTTGCGGTAGATAAACATATGCTTCACCCGACAGAAAATTATGAAAAGATTGACTCGGAAGAATTTAGAAGATTTTACGGAAAATATACTATTCAGGTTGGTTCAACAGGTAATCTTGGACTAAGTATCGGGATAATGGGGGCAAAACTCGGTTTTAAAGTCATTGTTCACATGTCAGCAGATGCAAAACAGTGGAAAAAGGAAATGCTTAGAAGCAACGGTGTGACGTTGATGGAATATGATACCGATTATACGGAAGCGGTTCAGGCGGGAAGAGAAGCATCTGAAAAAGATGAATACAGTTTTTTTATAGATGATGAGAAATCGGTTGACTTGTTTATGGGATATGCGACAGCGGCAATGAGACTTAAAGTGCAGTTGTTTAAAAATGGAGTAGCAGTTGACGAGAATCATCCGTTGTTTGTCTATATTCCGTGTGGAGTGGGCGGTGCACCGGGCGGAATAACATTTGGTCTAAAGCAGATGTTTGGAAATTTTGTTCATTGTTTTACTGTAGAACCTGTACAGGCACCATGTCTTTTGGCAGGACTTGCAACAGAAAAATGGAATGATATATCGGTAAAAGATTTGGGATTGTCAGGTAAGACAAAAGCGGACGGGCTTGCGGTATCAAAGCCTTCAGGATTTGTATGCGAGATGATGGAGCCGCTTTTATCAGGAGCATTTACGGTTAAAGATGAGAGACTTTTATCATATTTGAAGGAAGTATATGAAAAGGAGAATATATTTTTAGAACCGTCAGCGTGTGCAGGATTTTTTGGAGCAGAAAAACTTATGCAGAGTGATGAAGGAAAAAATTATATTAGGGAAAACGGACTTAAAGAGCAGATGAAAGATGCGACCCATATTGTGTGGGCAACAGGGGGAGGACTTGTACCTCAGAAAGAAAGAGAAAGATATATAAAAGGAGAATCTTATATCGCACCAAGTGCTGATGTAATTGGAGATGTTACTTTAGATGAAAATGCTAATGTATGGTATCATGCTTCAATAAGAGCAGATGCAGATAAAATTTATATAGGAAGAAATTCAAATATTCAGGATAATTGTGTAATTCATGTTGATGAGGGGTATCCGGTTTATATTGGCGAAAAAGTAACCGTCGGGCATGGTGCGGTAATACACGGTTGTGAGATTGGGGATTGTTCTCTTATAGGAATGGGAGCTGTTTTACTAAATGGATGTAAGATAGGAAAAAATTGTCTGATTGGAGCAGGTACACTTGTGACAGGAGGTACTGAGGTGCCTGACGGTTCGGTGGTGATTGGAAATCCGGGCAAAGTTGTTAGGAAAATAAAGGATGAAGAACTTGAGGCGAATGTAAAAAATGCAGTGAAGTATGCGGAGGAAGCAAAAAACGGATTTGGAAAATAAGTTTGTTGAAATTACATGAATTTAAAATAGACAAAATCGAATTCTGATTTTGTCTATTTTCTATCTTTAATAACTTATAAGAAACTTTTAAGCACCTGCAATACTCCGTTTTCGGTATAAGGAGCACATGTATGTTTTGCAGCTGAGATAACTTCAGGCCGTGCATTTGATACGGCGTAGCTTGTACCGGCATTTTTAAGCATTTCAATATCGTTTAAATTGTCACCAAAGCAGCAGACTTCATCGGGGGCGATATTGTATTTGCACATCAAAAATGAAATTGCAGTCCATTTGCTTATACCGATTGTATTGCAGTCAACCCATTCCGTTCCGGCAGAAGTGACATGAGCTTTGTCTTTCCATGAAGGAATGAAGTGAGGGGAGCAAAGTTCTTCACATGCGGTAGGATGGTAGACAGTGAACTTTATAATGTCATCGTTTTCAAGTTTTGTAAGGTCGTCAACTTCACGCATTTCAAAACCATAAGAATCTCTTAGTCTGTGAAAAATCGGGCTTGCACCGTCTTCAGCATAGCAAAGGTCAGGAGTTGCGGCAAAATAGTCACATGCGGGAAGTTCGTCTCTTACCATGCGGCACATATCTTTCCAAAGAGCAGCCGACATGGGGTAAGTTTTTAAAATCTTGTCCGGTGTACGCACAACAGTACCACCGTCAGTGATATACATTAACTTGTCTTTGATAGGAGCAAAAAGTTTTTGCTCGCTGGAAAACTGTCTGCCTGAACATACAGTAAAAATAATTCCCTTATCGATAAGTTTACTTATTACAGTCATATATTCAGGGTCTATTATAAGAGTGCCATCTTTAACAAGGGTGCCGTCAATATCAGTAGCAATCAATTTTATCATAAAAACAAAACCTCATTTCTAAATTTTAAAATTAAATAATGTAATATAGACCAATGCAATTATATATTAGAAACATAAGTTATGCAATGGAATCAGTGTTGCTTTTTCCATTTTCCCGGAGTTATACCGGTTTATTTCTGATATAGTTCCTGTTATACTGGGAAAGACAGTAGGGGCAATGCTTTTTTTAGCACTTCCTTTATATATTGTTAATAGAAGGAACAGGGGATAAATAAATCATGTGGAAAGGAGATTTAGTAATGGCATCAGAAAAAAGCAATACATTATATAAAGAATTATTAAAAAGGGGATTTCATGAGGAACTTTGTAAGGAGATAGCATTTAAGTATATGAATACGGACTATACGGCAACAAGAATGCTTGGTTATCTTTATCGAATAAATTATCTGAGTGAGGAAATGCTTATTGACGAAATGCTGGCGATTTTAGAGGACCGCGAAAGATTTCGCAAAAAACATGAAATGGAAGAAGCGCAGGCGTCTATAAACAAAGTTTATAATGAGGGAATTTAGTAGAGTTTATAATTTAAAAACTAAAGGATATTTTAGAAATTTAAGGATGTTATTCAACTTTGGATGATTATTATATGTTATACTATAATCGGTCAAAGTTTTTTGATGTTATTTTGTTCTTACAATTCCTTTTAGGATAGCGTCGCCGGAAGAAAATGTTGATGATGAAGAAACATCAGGGCATTAAAACGTCCTGATGCAAAGGAAATTCCTATTATTGCAATGACAGCCAATGCATTTAAGGAAGACAGGAAAAAATGTCTTGCGGCAGGAATGAATGAGCATCTGGAAAAACCGCTTCAGATGGATATGGTTATTGAGACTATTGCGAAGTGCTGTAGTGAATAAGTTTTTAAAATTATAAAAAGAAATGGAATGATGATATGAAACTGGAATTGGCAAAGACTATGCGTAGTTATAAAAAAGAAAACATTATAAAAGATGTAATCACCGGAATTATTATTATGGCGGTTTCGATACCTATTTCAATGGGGTATGCACAGATTGCGGGACTGCCGGCTGTTTACGGTCTGTATGGTTCTGTATTTCCTATTATAATGTTTGCTTTATTGTCTACATCACCGCAGTTTGTATTTGGTGTAGATGCGGCTCCGGCAGCACTTGTCGGTTCTGCACTTATCGGATTTGGCATAGAAAGCGGTTCAGATAAGGCATTAAAAGCAGTTCCGCTGATTACCTTTTTTGTAGCGGTGTGGCTTTTGGCTTTTTATATCATGAAAGCGGGAAAGCTTGTCAATTACATATCAGCTCCTGTTATGGGAGGTTTCATTACGGGGATATGTACTACAATAATATTGATGCAGGTTCCAAAATTACTTGGCGGTTCTGCCGGGACAGGTGAGTTTTTTGAACTTGCAGAGCATATTGCAGAGACTATGCATAATATAAATATACCGTCTGTAATTCTTGGAGTTCTGGCATTGATTATATTGTCTGTATCTAAGAAGATTGTGCCAAAGTTTCCTATGGCTGTAGTGCTTATGGGAGTGGGTGCGGTTATGACATATTTTTTGCCAATAAGAGAATATGGAATAAAGACTCTTGACAAAGTAAATACAGGACTTCCACAGTGGACTTTGCCGGATTTTTCCGTATTGCCGTTAAGAGATGTAATTATCGTCAGTTTGTCAGTTTCGGTTGTTATTCTTGCGGAAACACTTCTTGCAGAAAATAATTTTGCACAGAAAAACGGGTATAGGATAAATGACAATCAGGAAATACTCGCATTTTCAATGGGAAATCTTGCAGCAGCATTTACGGGATGCTGTCCTATAAACGGTTCGGTATCAAGAACGGCAATGGGTGAGCAGTATCAGGGAAAGACACAGCTTATGGG
>ULNF01036986.1_pt1 | contig 19298 bp, 10 predicted proteins | sample 1951851 | NCBI WGS metagenome assembly ULNF01 (sample SAMEA4835570, study PRJEB28245) | human gut metagenome | biome: gut microbiome; material: fecal sample | place: Denmark | collected 2008 | reverse complement strand
AATCGGTTAAGTCAAACCGACAAAAATCTAAAATAGAAATTAAGACATGAAAAAACTTTTTGTATTGATTGCAGCGGCTTGTATGACATGTACTGCTGCGTTTGCACAAACTGTGAAACCTTTTAAGGAGGGTGAGAGAGCAGTGTTTCTGGGAAATAGTATAACGGATGGTGGTCATTACCATTCATACATCTGGTTGTATTATATGACCCGCTTTCCAGATATGCCTATCCGTGTTTTCAACGGTGGTATTGGTGGAGATACAGCCTATGATATGAACAAACGTCTGGATGGTGATATTTTTGCGATGAAACCTTCCGTGTTGATGGTTACTTTTGGTATGAATGATTCCGGATATTTTGAATATAACGGTGATAAGCCCAAAGAATTCGGTGAGCAGAAATATCAGGAAAGTATAAAGAATTACCAGCAGATGGAGAAACGTTTTAAAGATCTTCCTGATACCCGTATCGTGATGGTCGGAACTTCTCCGTATGATGAAACCGTACAACTCAAAGAGAATACACCGTTCAAGACAAAGAATGAAACCATCAAACGGCTTGTTGAATATCAGAAAGAATCGGCAGCTAAGAATAATTGGGAATTTACCGATTTAAATGCTCCTATGACAGCTATTAATCAGCAATATCAGCAGAAAGATCCTACCTTTACCCTTTGTGGCAGTGACCGTATTCATCCCGATAACGACGGGCACATGGTGATGGCCTATCTTTTCCTGAAAGCCCAGGGATTTGTAGGTAAAGAAGTAGCGGATATGGAGATTAATGCTAATAAAAAACAAGCCGTTAAGCCGGAAAATTGTACCGTTTCAAATATAAAGAAGAACGGAAAAGATTTGAGTTTTGACTATTTGGCAGAAGCTCTTCCTTATCCTTTAGATACTATTGCTCGTGGTTGGGGACAGAAAAAGAGCCAGGCAGAAGTGCTGAAAGTTGTTCCTTTTATGGAAGAGATGAACCGTGAAACGTTGAAAGTAACAGGACTGAAAGGCAATTATAAGTTGTTGATAGACGATGAAGAAATTGGAACCTGGAGTGGAGATGAACTGGCAAAGGGCATTAATCTTGCTGCTGAATCCAAAACTCCCCAATACCAACAAGCATTGACGGTGATGCACCTGAATGAATATCGTTGGGAAATTGAAAGAACATTCAGAGAATATGCGTGGTGTGAATTCGGCTTTTTCCAGCAAAAGGGATTGTTGTATGCTGACGACAGAAAAGCGATCGAGGTGATGGATGAAAACTTGGATAAAAACGTTTGGTTGAAGGGACGTCGTGATATGTATTCAAAGATGATGTTTGAAGCTGTCCGTGATGCTCGCCAACAGGAGATGGATGTTCTTATCAATAAGATTTATGAAATAAATAAGCCTGTTGTAAGAAAGATTTTACTTAGAAAGATGATGTGATAACAGCGTAGAAATACGATAGAATACTCACCGCAATGAGAAAGAATTCTCACTATAATGAGAACTTTTTCTCATTGCAATGAGTATTTTTTCTCATTACAGTGAGTATCGTTGAGAATATATGAATAGATAAGTACTCTTTGTAATACCCTGATAATGTACTCCTTATTGTAGCTTTTGCATTAAAGAGACTACCTTTATTGAATTCTTAAGGTTCTTAATCAAATTCCGTGCTACTTATTTATGTTCAATTACCTTATTCATGGCTATTCTGGAGTACTTTAAGATGCATATAGTTTGGATAATTTATTTGTTATTTCTAATATGCCGATATCCCTTTATCCATCGGCCTTTCAATGAGCTTTACTAGCACGGAATTTGATTAAGAACCATTCTTAATTCTTTTTCCAGAAATCGGAAGTGAAAAGTAGTAATACTGTAAACAATTCCAAACGTCCCAAGAGCATTAAAAAAGAAAGCAGCCATTTGGCGGCATCAGGCAATTCACTCCATGAGAAGGCCGGGCCGCATGTGCCGAGTCCCGGTCCCATATTACCCATACTTGAGATTACCGTTCCGATTGATTCTAGAAAACCGACTCCCAGCCCCATCATGATAAGTATGCTGATGATAGCGATGACTGCATATAAAAAAGTAAAGGCCAATACTGTAGACTGGATGGAAGGAGAAATAACCTGTTTGTTAACTCGCACCGGGAGCACGGCATTAGGGTGAAGAATATGTTTGAATTCGTTTTTCACAACCTGAAACAGGATAACCATACGAATACATTTTATACCTCCTGTTGTACTGCCGGCACAGGCTCCGATTATCATCACTATTAGAAGGCATCCCCAAAGGATAGAAGGCCAAAGCATATAATCGGCTGTGGCAAATCCCGTAGAAGTTTGCAAGGAAATCACTTGGAAAAGTGATTTACGGAACGCTTCTTCTATCTCCATAGAAGAAGTCTGATGAAGCCAGACTGCAATAAATATAGTAAAGAAAGAAACACACCAGAAATAGAATTTTAGCTCTGCATCATGAATGAACTTCTTTATTTTTCCATTGAACATCAACAGTAATAGCGTGAAGTTGATGCCCGAAAGAAACATGAAAATAGAGATTACATAATCTATATAGGGTGAGTGATAATATTCGATACTTGCTTGTTTGGTAGAAAATCCGCCAGTGCTGGTTGTCGTGAAAGCATGGCATATACTGTCAAACACACTCATACCTCCAAATACTAATAAGACAATCAATGTCCCTGTCATTCCGGCATAAATACCCCAAATCCATTTGGCAGTGATACCAATACGGGGATGCACTTTGTCATGAGTAGGACCGCTGGCTTCTGCTGCAAACACCTGAATCCCACCCACACCGAAAATCGGCAGAACGGCAATGGTGAAGAATACAATACCCAAACCGCCTATCCATTGTGTCATAGCCCGCCAAAAAAGTATTCCATGAGGCATTGACTCTATATTATTCAAGATGGTGGCACCCGTACTGCTGAACCCGGACATCGTTTCAAAAAATGCATCCGTAACACTTGGGATATACCCTCCTATATAATAAGGTAACATTCCGAAAAGGGAAAAGGTGACCCATGCTACACTGACTATGACATATCCATCACGGCGATTCAGGGATTTCACTGCGTCTTTCCCGATGGCGAGCAACAGAATACCGATGCTAGTGGTAATAGCCGATGAAACCAGAAAACTCTGCAAGTCATTCTCCTTATAAAAAAGAGAAACACCTCCACAACATAATAGCATAACTGTTTCTATCAGAAGCAGAAAACCCAGAATCCGAAATATCATCTTCGAGTTAATCATAAACAAGTATTTGTTAAATATTAAGTATCAAGTATTAAGTATTACCCATAACTGTCCATTTTTACCGACTAATACTTAATACTTGATACTTAATACTTAGTTAAAGAACTTCTCAATCTTTTTAATCATCATGCTTAGGCAGAATACGACTACATGGTCGCCGGGGCGGATTTGCGTATCACCTGTCACCAGGATACCTTCTCCGTTACGGATCATTCCTCCGATGGTGGTGCCTTTGGGGAGCCCCAGGTCTTTAATTAGGTGTTTGGTTATTTTGGCCCCTTCCGGTACGGTGAATTCTGCAACGTCCGCATTGGCAAAAGTCAGGCATTTCACATTAGACACGTCGGCGTCCAGCATCATTTGGTAGATATGGCTGGCAGCAATCATTTTTTTATTGATAACCGTGCCGATGTCGAGACTCTCTGCCATACCGATATAGTCGATGTTCTCCACTTCTGCCACCGTCTTTTCCACTCCCATGCGTTTGGCGGCGAGACAGGCAAGGATATTCGTTTCCGAGTTGCCGGTCAAGGCTACAAATGCTTCGGTATTCTTAAGCCCTTCCTCGATAAGCAGATCCATGTCGCGACCGTCTCCGTTGATAATCATTGTTTTGTCATCCAGTAGCTCTGTCAGACGGTTGCAACGGTTCAGGTCATTATCCACTATTTTCACCTGCATATAGTCCGGCACATATTGTGCGGTACGGACTGCGATACGGCTACCTCCCATAATCATTACATTGCGTACATCGGCATAGTCTTCTTTGCCGGCTATTTTACGTATATAAGGAATGTATTTGCGGGTAGTGGTGAAATAAACAATATCATGCAATTTAATAACATCGTCTCCGCGAGGGATAATCGTTTCCGTTCCGCGTTTGATGGCCACTACGTGGTAAGGAATGTTGGGACCGCCTAATTGGTGCAGCGGTATATTCAGGATTTCAGCCTTTTCGCGCATCTTCGTACCAATCAGAACCAGCGAACCTCCACAGAATTCCCACCATTGGCGTACCCAGCTCATGCGCATGGAAGATACGATTTCTTTAGCAGCCAGCATTTCCGGGTAAATCAGAGAATCTACTCCCAGCTTCTGGAAAAACTCTTTATTTTTGGGTAGAAGATATTCATAGTTGTCGATACGCGCCACTGTCTTTTTGGCTCCCAGGTTGGTAGCCAGCATACAGGCAGTCATGTTGCGGCTTTCGTCCGGTGTGACTGCGATGAACAGGTCGGCTTCTTTGACGCCCACTTCTTTCAATCCGGAGATGGAAGAAGGAGAAGCGGCAACAGTCAGCAAGTCAAAGTTGGCGCTAAGAGCACTTAGTTTCTCTTCGTCATCATCCATCAAGATAATATCTTGCTTTTCGCGCGATAACAGTTTGGCCAAATGGGTGCCTACGTTGCCGGCACCGGCAATAATAATCTTCATGTCAATTGATAAATTCTTTTATTTTAGTCAGAATCCCTTCTTCATCCATGCCGCACAGTTGGTATAGTTCGGCAACTGCCCCATGTTCTACAAATATATTAGGGATACCGATACGCTTCACGGTCGGTTTGTATTCGTTGTCTGCCATAAATTCGAGGACAGCGCTACCCATACCGCCTTTGATAATTCCGTCTTCGATGGTCAGGATACGTTGGAATTTACGTCCTGCCTCATGCAACAACTCTTCATCCAGTGGTTTCAGGAATCGTAAATCGTAATGGGCGATGGACAGACCTAAATCTGCTTCTGCCCGGGTGATGGCACGGGCGGCTACATTTCCTATCGGTCCGATAGTAATCACTGCAAGGTCGCTACCCTCTTTCAGTTTCCGTCCTTTTCCTACCGGAATTTCTTCCAGCGGACATTTCCAGTCCACCAGTACGCCGCGTCCACGGGGGTAGCGGATCACGAACGGTCCCTTGTCCGGCAATTGTGCAGTATACATCAGGCGACGTAATTCATGTTCGTCCATCGGGGAACTGATAGTCAGGTTGGGGATCGGGCGTAAACATGCCATATCAAAAGCTCCGTGATGAGTAGGACCGTCTTCGCCAACCAATCCGGCGCGGTCGAGACACAAAACAACAGGAAGATTCTGAATCGCTACGTCGTGGATGATATTATCATGCGCCCGTTGCATAAAAGAAGAATAGATATTGCAGAACGGTTGCAGTCCGTCTTTTGCCATCCCTCCGGAGAAGGTAACCGCATGTCCTTCGGCAATACCGACATCGAAAGCGCGTTTCGGCATTTTCTCCATTAGTATATTCATCGAACAGCCGCTGGGCATGGCGGGAGTGACACCGACAATCTTCGGGTTGGCTTCGGCAAGTTCCACCAGTGTATTTCCGAATACGTCCTGGAAAAGCGGGGGCATTCCTTCGGTGTTGGCAATGAAACGTTCGCCGGTGACGGGATCGAATTTGCCGGGAGCATGCCATTCGGTAGCGTGTTTCTCTGCCGGTCCGAATCCTTTTCCTTTGATAGTGTGCAGGTGCAGGATTTTAGGTCCTTGCATATCTTTGATATCACGTAATACTCTTGCCAGGTTCTTTACGTCGTGTCCGTCTATCGGACCGAAGTAACGGATATTCATCCCTTCAAAAATATTCTGTTGCTGGGCCGCCATTGATTTCAGGCTATTTCCGAAACGGATGAGCGCTTTGCGGCGTTCTTCGTTTAAAATGCCAAGCTTGAACAGCATGCGCGAGAGCTTGAAACGTAACTGATTATAGCGGTTGGAAGTTGTCAGGTTGAAGAGATATTGCTTCATACCTCCTACACTACGGTCAATGGCCATATCATTGTCATTCAGGATAATGAGCAGGTTGTTCGACGTGGCAGATGCATTGTTCAGCCCTTCAAAAGCCAGTCCGCCACTCATGGAACCGTCGCCGATGATGGCTACTACATGGCGTTTGACATCTCCTTTTCTGGCGGCTGCGACAGCCATACCGAGAGCTGCAGAAATAGAATTGGAAGCATGTCCGCACGTGAAAGTATCATATTCGCTTTCTTCCGGAGACGGGAAAGGGCGGATTCCTCCGAGTTTCCTGTTCGTAGAAAAGGCTTCACGGCGTCCTGTCAGTATTTTGTGGCCGTATGCCTGATGTCCCACGTCCCATACAATACGGTCATAAGGTGTATTGTAGACGTAGTGTAAAGCTACGGTCAGCTCCACTGTTCCCAGACTGGCAGCAAAATGCCCCGGGTTGCAGCAAAGTTCTTTAATAATGTCTTGCCTTAATTCACTACATACCTCCGGCAGTTGCTCTACGTCTAGTCTTCGCAGGTCGTCAGGATAATTGATAGTGTTTAGCAAGTTATATATCGGTTCATTCTTCATGATTCGAGGAAATTTAGTGCAAAAATACGAAAAGAAAGTATATTCGCCCCCCTTTTTTTTATAAAATCTTATTCGGCATAGGGACGTATCTGTTTTTCCATACTCCCTAAGATTATTGAATCGTGAGGAAAAAGAGGTAGGAAATTGTTTTTTGATTACTTTTGCATATGAAACGTAATGAAATGATGGAAAATCGTATGAACTTTCAAACATCTGTAGAATTGCCTGCCGGGATGCCACCTGTCAGTCATGCAGATCGTATTCTTTTGATGGGCTCCTGTTTTGCAGAAAATATCGGGAGACAATTAATGGACGCCGGGTTTCAGCTGGATCTGAATCCTTTTGGTATCCTTTATAATCCTTTGTCCGTCTCATCCGCTTTGAGAGAGATTATGGGACATAAAGAATATACCAGCCAGGATTTGTTTACCTACAAAGACTTATGGCATAGTCCGATGCATCACGGCTCTTTTTCAGCTTTTACGCCCGAAGAAACGTTGCATACCATAAATGCCCGTCTTCATCACGCCCATCAAAGACTACCGGAGTTGAACTGGCTAATGGTAACTTTGGGCACCGCTTATGTTTATAAACAAAAAGAGAGTGGGCAAGTGGTAGCCAACTGCCATCAACTGCCGGAAAACCATTTCTTACGTTACCGGCTTACTGTTGAAGAAATTGTAGAAGATTATACAGCGCTCATCACCGGAATGGCAGCCTGCAATCCGGAATTAAAATGGCTGTTTACAGTCAGCCCGATCCGTCATATACGCGACGGAATGCACGCCAATCAATTAAGTAAATCTACGTTGTTACTGGCCATCGACCGGTTGCAGCAATTGTTCCCGGAACGAGTGTTCTACTTCCCCTCTTATGAAATCATATTAGACGAATTGCGTGATTATCGCTTCTATGCTGACGATATGCTGCATCCGTCTCCTCTGGCGATTCGTTACCTGTGGGAACGCTTCTCCGAAACCTTCTTTTCCGCTGAAACAAAGCAGGTTATCATGGCAGTGCAGGACATCCGCCGGGACTTGGCACATAAACCCTTTCACCCCGAGTCAGAGGCGTATCAACGCTTTTTAGGACAAATAGTGTTAAAAATAGAACGACTTATCGGAAAATACCCGTACTTAGATTTTCAAAAAGAAACAGAACTATGTCATATGCGATTGAATCCATAGCCAAAAGTATCGGTGCCCGCCGTATGGGCAAACATAAAGCGACTATTGATTGGCTGTTAACAGACAGCCGCTCTTTGAGTTTTCCGGAAGAAACTCTCTTTTTTGCTTTAACTACCAAACGAAATAGCGGAGTCCGTTATATCCCCGAATTATACGACCGGGGCGTACGCAATTTTGTAATAACAGAAGAAGACTTTAAATTAATTGAGAATGGAGAATTGAAAATGGAGAAATCTGGGCAGGATGATGATGCGCAGCCAATTCTCAATTCTCAACTCTCAACTCTCAATTTCCTTATCGTTCCCAATCCTCTGAAGGCTTTGCAGAAGCTTGCCGAAGCGCATCGTGATAAATTTAAAATCCCTGTGATCGGTATCACCGGAAGCAATGGAAAAACCATTGTGAAAGAGTGGTTGCACCAGTTACTTAGTCCGGATCGTTGTATCGTCCGTTCTCCGCGTAGCTATAATTCGCAGATCGGAGTTCCTCTTTCTGTATGGCAACTTTCAGAAGAAGCAGAACTGGGCATTTTCGAAGCCGGCATCTCCGAAATGGGAGAGATGGGAGCCTTGAAACGAATGATAAAGCCTACCATTGGTATTCTGACCAATATCGGCGGTGCCCATCAGGAAAATTTCTTCTCATTGCAAGAGAAATGCATGGAGAAACTGACGCTTTTCAAAGACTGCGATGTAGTGATTTACAACGGCGATAACGAATTAATCAGTAATTGTGTCGCAAAATCAATGCTGACTGCACGTGAAATAGCCTGGAGCCGTAGGGATATTGAACGTCCGTTGTATATCAGCCGTGTAATCAAGAAAGAAGATCATACCGTTATATCCTATCGTTATCTGGAAATGGATAATACATTCTGTATTCCTTTCATCGATGACGCCTCCATTGAAAATGTGCTGAATTGCCTGGCAGCTTGTCTTTACCTGATGACACCTGCCGACCAGATCACCGAACGGATGGCCCGTCTCGAACCGATTGCCATGCGTCTGGAAGTGAAAGAAGGAAAGAATAACTGCGTATTGATTAATGATAGTTATAATTCAGACCTGGCATCGTTGGATATTGCACTCGACTTTCTGGTACGCCGTTCGGAAAAGAAAGGCTTGAAGCGGACACTGATCCTGTCGGATATACTGGAAACCGGCCAAAGTACCGCTACGCTCTACCGGCGTGTAGCACAGTTGGTGCAGAGTAAAGGAATAAATAAACTGATTGGTGTAGGGCAGGAAATATCCTCCTGTTCCGCTCGTTTTGATGACGATCTCGAACGCTACTTCTTTCCTAACACAGAAGCACTTCTTACATCCGGCATACTCAAATCACTTCATTCGGAAGTAATTCTGGTAAAAGGTTCGCGCGTGTTCAACTTTGATTTGGTATCCGAAGAACTTGAATTGAAGGTGCATGAAACCATCCTTGAAGTAAACCTGGGAGAGATGGTCGCCAATCTGAACCATTACCGTTCCATGCTTCGCCATCCGGAAACAAAGGTGATCTGTATGGTGAAAGCATCCGCTTACGGAGCCGGTTCGTACGAAATAGCCAAGAGCTTGCAGGAACACCATGTCGATTATCTGGCTGTGGCCGTGGCTGACGAAGGTTCCGAACTTCGCAAAGCAGGTATTACCGCCTCTATTATAATTATGGATCCGGAGCTTACGGCATTCAAAACCATGTTCGATTATAAGCTGGAACCGGAAGTCTATAATTTCCATCTGCTTGATGCGCTCATCAAAGCAGCAGAAAAAGAAGGAATCACCAACTTCCCGATTCATGTGAAACTGGATACAGGTATGCACCGTCTGGGCTTTGCGGTAGAAGATATACCATTGCTCATTCGTCGTCTGAAGAATCAGAGTGCGGTGATCCCCCGTTCGGTATTCTCTCATTTTGTAGGAAGTGATTCGCCGCAGTTCGACGCTTTCACTCGCAGGCAGATTGAATTGTTCGAGAAAGGCTCGCAAGAATTGCAGGCTGCCTTCTCTCATAAGATTCTCCGTCATATCTGTAATACGGCAGGAATCGAGCGTTTCCCTGATGCACAATTTGATATGGTGCGCTTGGGAATCGGACTTTATGGAGTTAGCCCGATAGACAATTCGATTATACATAATGTAAGTACGTTGAAGACTACCATTCTTCAGATACGGGATGTTCCCCAAGAAGATACGGTAGGATATAGCCGGATGGGGCATTTGGCACGTCCTTCACGCATTGCGGCCATTCCTATCGGCTATGCGGATGGATTGAACCGCCATTTGGGACGTGGCAACGCCTATTGCCTGGTGAACGGAAAGAAAGCTCCTTATGTAGGGAATATCTGTATGGACGTCTGCATGATCGATGTGACGGATATTGATTGTCGGGAAGGCGATCAGGCTATCATCTTTGGTGATGATCTTCCGATTACGGTGTTGTCCGATAAGCTGGATACGATCCCTTATGAAGTGTTGACAAGTATATCGACACGGGTGAAGCGGGTATATTATCAGGATTAGAATTTTCTAATAACCCTGTGTTGTCATAAAAAACAGGGTTAATCTATGTAACCTGTGGTGAAAATGATTATATTTGCAGCAACTATTAAAAACCTCTTATATCAAATAAACTTATGACAAACTTATTATTGTTAGGCTTTTTGCCTAGTGGTTCCGAATGGATTATTATCGCTTTGGTTATCCTTCTTCTTTTTGGTGGAAAGAAAATACCTGAACTGATGCGCGGATTAGGCAAAGGTGTAAAAAGTTTCAAAGACGGTGTGAACGAAGCGAAAGATGAAATAAACAAGGCAAAAGACGAGTTGGACAAACCTGTAGATCCTTCTAAGAACTAAAAGAGCACAACATACGGATGGCAGAAATGACCTTTTGGGATCATTTGGACGAACTGCGTAAGGTGCTTTTTCGGGTAGTTGGAGTTTGGTTTGTATTGGCGATAGGCTATTTTATTGCTATGCCCTACCTCTTCGACCATGTGATACTTGCACCTTGCCACAATGATTTCATATTCTACGATTTATTACGGCATATCGGTAAAACATTTGATTTGACCGATGACTTCTTCACACAACAATTTTATGTGAAGCTGGTCAATATCAACTTGGCTGCTCCTTTCTTTATTCACATGTCGACAGCATTTTGGATGTCGGTGGTGACGGCTATGCCTTATATCTTTTTTGAAATATGGCGTTTCATCAATCCCGCTCTTTATCCGAATGAGAGAAAGGGCGTGCGTAAAGCATTGACTATCGGAACGGTGATGTTTTTCATCGGCGTACTGCTGGGTTACTTTATGGTTTATCCGCTGACTCTCCGTTTCCTGTCTACCTATCAGTTGAGTTCGGAAGTGGAGAATATCTTGTCGCTTAATTCCTATATAGATAATTTTATGATGCTGGTTCTCTGCATGGGATTGGCTTTTGAACTTCCGTTGGTTACATGGCTGCTTTCTTTGCTGGGAGTGGTGAACAAGTCTTTCTTGCGGAGATACCGCCGTCATGCGGTGGTTGTCATCGTGATAGCAGCTGCTATTATTACTCCGACAGGCGATCCCTTCACATTGAGTGTCGTAGCTATTCCACTTTATCTGTTGTACGAGATGAGTATTTTGATGATAAAAGACAAGAAGAAAACCGAAGAGGAAGTAGAAGATGAAGCTGGAGATGAAGTTGCCTTGTCCGAAGAGTGAAGCGATAGAATCTTATGAAATCCTTTTAGCAGTTTGCCGGGCAGAAGATGCCTATCTTGCCGTAGGATATAAGCAAATGCGCGACTTGCTGGAACGCATTTGTCGTGCGCAAATGCAAAACGAAAGTTTACAGATGACCGATCTTTCCGCACGAATTAGTTTTGTGTCAGCTAAGGTGGGCCTTTCTGTTACAGAGCAGAACCGGCTGCATACTTTCCGGTTAACTTCAAATGCTATCCTGAACCGTCAACAAGAGCCCAACCGGGAACAACTCTTGCGGGATGCGAAAACCCTGGCTTTCTTTATCCGTAAACTCTTGGATGAAGATATTCCTCTGGAACTATATCGACTACTTCCGCGTGCGGATGCCACCTATTTGGTTGCGCCTCCCGCCCGCGAGCGGGTACAGCGGATGCGTGTCTGTTTCCAGTATGCCGACGAACAATATCTGTATGTGACTCCCTTGGATGAAGTTTCGGAGCAACCATACCTTGTCCGTTATAATGTTCCTCAAATCAATGAAGAGTTTGCAGAAACGTGCAAGCTGCTTTGGCGGCATGCGCAAGTCAATTTATTGGATGTAGCCATCGATGAAGCAGGAATCCTGACCCCTTCTTTTATCGTACTCGAACCGGATTACTTGCTCGACATCAGTTCCCTTGCCGAGTGTTTCCGTGACTACGGACACCATCCGGCCAACTATTTTCTTTCCCGTCTTCAACCGATCGAAAATGCTCGTCCTTTATTACTGGGAAATATAGCCAACCTTTTTCTGGACGAATGGATTCATGCAAAGAGTGAAGAGATAGACTATCGTACCTGTATGCAGAAAGCCTTCCGGCGTTATCCTATTGAACTGGCCGCCTGCTCTGATTTGCGAGACAAGGAGAAAGAACGCCAATTCTTTGAAGACTGCAAATTGCACTTCGATCATATTCGTGAAACAGTAAATGACACCTTTCATGCAGCCGGCTATGAGCTTGACAAGACAGATGCCGTGCTCGAACCATCTTATATTTGCGAAGCACTCGGACTTCAGGGACGTCTTGACTATATGCAGCGGGATATGTCTTCTTTTATCGAAATGAAATCCGGTAAAGCGGACGAGTATGCTATCCGGGGCAAGGTAGAACCGAAAGAGAATAATAAGGTACAGATGTTGCTTTATCAGGCGGTATTGCAATATTCGATGGGAATGGATCACCGGAAAGTGAAAGCCTATTTGCTTTATACCCGCTATCCGCTTCTTTACCCTTCCCGTCCTTCGTGGGCGATGGTACGCCGGGTAATTGATTTGCGTAACCGGATTGTAGCCGATGAATATGGCATCCAATTACGAAACAGCCTGGAGTATACGTCACAAAAACTGGAAGAAATCAATGCTTCCACCTTGAATGAACGAGGATTGAAAGGGCGTTTCTGGGAAACATACCTGCGTCCTTCTATTGATAACTTTCAATCGAAGCTGAAAGCTCTTTCCGCATTGGAAAAGAATTACTTCTATGCGGTGTACAACTTTATAACAAAGGAACTTTATACCTCAAAATCCGGTGACGTGGATTATGAGGGACGTACAGGGGCAGCTTCTTTGTGGCTCTCTACATTGGCGGAGAAATGTGAGGCTGGAGAAATCATTTATGATCTGAAAATAAAGGAGAACCATGCCGCCGATGAATATAAAGCCGGACTTACTCTTACCGCTGGAAGTGAGATGCTTCATGCTGAAACTTTCCTTCCTAATTTCCGTCAAGGCGACGCCATTATCCTTTATGAACGAAACTGTGATACAGATAATGTCACCAATAAAATGGTTTTCAAAGGCAATATCGAGTATCTGACAGAAAACGAAATAGGTATCCGCTTGCGTGCTACCCAGCAGAATCCATCCGTACTTCCGGCCGAAAGCCTTTATGCCATAGAGCATGATACAATGGATACGACATTCCGCTCGATGTATCAGGGATTATATGCTTATCTTTCTGCAAGAAAAGAACGTCGTGACTTGTTGCTGTCACAACGTCCTCCGAGGTTTGATGAATCATTGGATTCCATGATTTCCCGTTCGGAAGACGATTTTACGCGAATCGCCCTGAAAGCAAAAGCCGCACAGGATTATTTCCTTCTTATCGGGCCTCCGGGAACAGGCAAAACTTCATGTGCCCTGAAGAAAATGGTAGAGACTTTTCATACAGATAAAGATGCGCAGATTCTTTTGCTTTCATATACCAACCGGGCTGTCGATGAGATATGCAAGTCGCTGGCTTCCATTGCTCCGGCTGTTGATTTTATACGTGTGGGAAGTGAATTATCATGTGATGAAGCCTACCGCGGGCATCTGATTGAAAATGAATTATCCTCTTGTAACCGTCGTTCGGAAGTGTACGAACGTATCCGGAATTGTCGGATTATTGTGGGAACGGTAGCGGCTATTTCCGGCAAACCGGAACTGTTTCGTTTGAAGCATTTTGATGTAGCCATTATTGATGAGGCTACCCAAATATTGGAACCGCAGTTGTTGGGTATCCTCTGTGTACGTGGAGAAGACGGAAAAGATGCAATAGATAAGTTTGTGTTGATCGGAGATCATAAGCAACTGCCTGCTGTCGTACAGCAAAATACGGAGCAATCGGCCATTTATGATGAATCTTTACTGTCTATCGGGTTGACCAATCTGAAAGATTCCTTGTTTGAACGCCTCTACCGGAACTGTACTGCAACGGTTCAACGTTCCTACGATATGCTGTGCCGCCAAGGGCGAATGCATCCGGAAGTTGCTTTGTTTGCTAATCGTGCCTTTTATGGAGGGCGTCTGATCCCTGTCGGCCTGCCTCACCAAATAGAATCATCCGATACTATCTGTCGTTTGGCTTTTTATCCCTCTGTGCCGGAGAAGGCCGGAGCATCTGCAAAGATCAACTATTCGGAAGCACGTATTGTTGCCGACTTAGCTGTTCGCATTTATGAAGATCATCAGGCAGATTTTGACGAATCCCGTACTTTAGGAATCATTACCCCTTACCGGAGTCAGATAGCATTGATAAAAAAAGAAATAGAATCATTAGGTATTCCAGCTCTGAACCGAATTCTAGTTGACACAGTAGAACGGTTCCAGGGAAGCGAGCGTGATGTAATAATCTATTCCTTCTGTGTCAACTACCCTTACCAACTAAAATTTCTATCCAATCTGACGGAAGAAGAGGGTGTTTTGATCGACCGGAAACTGAATGTTGCCTTGACCCGTGCAAGAAAACAGATGTTCATTACAGGAGTTCCCGAACTACTCGAACGCAATCCACTCTATAAAAGTTTATTAAAATTAATAGAAAGCTTCTGAAAAATTGCATCATTTTGCAGATGTTAGTTTTTATTCTCTCTTTATGCAATTCATTAACACCTCTATGTTGAACAAACGCCTATATTTGCAACACGTTTTTTTCATAGAGATTTAGATTTAAGGTTAGAAGAATTGTGGAAGTCGTGAGACTTCCCTTTTTTTCATCTTAACGTTTACTATACTTCATTATAGGAATGCAAAAACACTGTTTTTAGTGTTTCGGTTAAAAATTTTGCAGGAGGATGATGCAGGATAAGTAAACCTAAAAAGCCTTCTTCGTGAGAAGAGGCTTTTTTATTTTTTCATTTTTCATTTTTTTGAATAATTGGTTAAAACAAAAGAGTAACTCGGCGACGAGTTACTCTTTTGTTTTTAACGATTCTATCTGTTTGAATAGATCTACTCTAATACGATAGGTTTGTATTTCGGAACTAATGCCTTCATGATAACCCAACCCAACAGATAAGCTACTGCACATACGCAGAAGATAACGAAATATCCGGCTGGTTTGCCTTCGAATCCCATGAATGTCATGGCTGGGTGTACGAATTGTGCTCCTTGTTCGAGTAACTCTTTCGTCATTTCCACCTCATGACCGTCAACTATCGTTGTTCCGGAAGCATATACGAACAAGTTACCTGCCACTTTCTGAAGAATCATAGAGCCTACGCCTCCTGCCATACCACCTATACCGGTGATACTTGCAATAGCTGTTCTTGGGAACATATCGCCTACGGTAGAGAATATATTGGCCGACCAGGATTGATGAGCAGCTCCACCAATACCGATTAAGATAACCGGGAACCATGGAGAAACAGTACCTAACGGTTGTGCTAACAGTACAACCAGCGGGAAGAAGGCGAAGATTAGCATCGCTTTCATACGGGCTGCATACGGATTCATACCTGTTCTGTTGATGAAGATAGTAGGTAATTTACCACCATAGATAGATAACATAGTCACTGCATAAAGCGTAAAGATCAACGCCATACCCAGCGGGTCGGAGGTTTTGATACCGAATTGTGTATTCAGATAAGACGGAGTCCAGAAAAGGAAGAACCACCATACGCCGTCAGTCATGAACTTACCGAAGACAAAGGCCCATGTTTGTTTGTAGCTGAAACATTGCCAGAACTTCATTCTCTTTTCATCTTTCTCGTCTGTCATTGGAGCACTGCCTGCTTCGCGGTGGTCTTGCTCGATGTAGTCAAGCTCTGCCTGATTGACATGTTTGCTTTTCGACGGGGCATCGTACATAAATATCCAGAAGCCCATCCAAATAAAGCCAAGTCCACCAATTACGATAAATGCCATTTCCCAACCGAACATTTTCGCCAGGATAGGAATGGTAAGAGGAGCGATCAATGCTCCGATAGATGCACCGGCATTAAAGATAGAAGTAGCATAAGCACGGTCTTTTTTAGGGAAGTACTCTGCGGTTACTTTAATAGCGGCAGGGAAGTTACCGGCTTCTCCTAAAGCGAGGATACAGCGGGCGGCGAGGAAGCAGTACATACTGACCGTAGCAATAGTCACTACCACATCTCCTGTGGCACCTGCCAGTTCTGCTGCGCTATGAAGCCCAACTTGTGCTTCTGTAACAATACCACAAACGGCATGAAGACAAGCACCTGCCGACCAGACACCGATAGCCCATAAAAATCCTTTTTTAGTTCCCATCCAGTCGACAAAACGACCGGCAAACAGCATACATATAGCGTATACAATGGAGAAAACAGAAGTAATAGTACCGTAGTGAGATTCGTCCCAGTGGAATTCCGGTTTGATAAATTCATCCCACGTCAATGAGAGAACCTGACGGTCGAGATAGTTAACTGTAGTAGCAAAAAATAGCATAGCACAGATGGTCCATCTGTAGTTTGTCATCTTTTCGCCTGTTTTTTGAAATGCATTCATGATAATGGATTTAAATAGATTTTGTTTCGTTGACAAAGGTCGGTATTTCGACTGAATTTTATTTGTAAAAATTGGTCAAAATCATGTATTATTCGTTGCATTATATATGCTATTTGTTTCAAAGGATATAAAAATGTCTCATAGCATTATCATTTGCAACGTTGGGGGTAATACAGAAAGAAGATAAACGAGTTTGTGAATCAAGAGCAAATGAGTCTAATCTTTTAGACGCAGATGACGCGGATAATGCGGATTCTTATTTTTGATCCGTGCTATCCGCGTTATCTGCGTCTGAAAAATTATATGTCATACAGGAATACGCAACGGTTAGCGCATTTCTGTATATTTGATCTTGTCCATGTCTCCGTAGTCGAGGTTTTCACCTGCCATACCCCAGATAAACATGTAGTTGCTTGTTCCGGCAGCAGCGTGGATAGACCATTCCGGTGACATGATAGCTTGTTCGTTCTGCATCCATACGACGCGTTCTTCTTGAGGTTCGCCCATGAAGTGGCAGATAGCATTTCCTTCCGGTACATTGAAGTAGAAGTATGCTTCTACACGACGAGAGTGAGTGTGTGCCGGCATGGTGTTCCATACGCTACCCGGTTTCAGTTCAGTCAATCCCATTTGCAGTTGGCAGGGGCCTTCTTCAAGTACGTTGTTAACAATCAACTGGTTGATAACGCGGTCGTTGCTTTCTTCCAGCTTTCCGGCAGCGAATGAGTTTGCTTTCAGAGAACCTTTACGTCCGTCGATAGTAATCAATTGAGTCTTGTATTCCTTGTGGGCAGTAGCCGAGTTGATGTAGAATTTGGCAGGATTGCTGGAATCTTTGCTCTTGAAAGTTACTTTCTGCTTGCCTCTACCTACGTACAGAGCATCTTTGAATTTCAGCGTATATTCTTTACCGTCTACGGTTACGATACCTTCGCCACCAATGTTGATGACACCCAGTTCGCGGCGTTCGAGGAAGAATTTAGATTTCAACGGGTCGATTGTTTCAAGTACCAATTCTTTTGTTGCAGGCACTGCGCCACCGAAGATCAGACGGTCGTACATAGAATAAGTAACGTTGATTTCGTTTGGAACCATTACTTTTTCCATCAGGAAGCTACTGCGCAAGCGGTTAGTATCATACGTTTTCACGTCTTGCGGGCTGCAAGCCACTTGCATCTTGTAATTCACCTGGGCGGAGGCAGACATTGCTGCGATACCCAACATCATTGCAATTGCTAATTTTTTCATCTTTCGAGTTTTTTATTGAGTTATATATTATATACCACTTATTATAATCAGTTAAAGGCTTTTCTACTTATTCCTTATTACTGTTCAATGCGTTCTTTGCATCGTTTCTAGTCATGCGGATACGATTGTAGATAGCCATTCCGAGTGCCAGTGCCACGAGGATGGCAGGGCCGATAATCTTCAGACTGTAAGTAAGGTGGAAGATACCCCAGCAGAAGAGACTGGAAGCAAAGTCAAGTGCTCCACCTTCAAAACCGGCGGGGATGTTTACTGTCGGGTCACCTGTTGCTTCGTATACATCTTTAGCAGCCAGTGTGAAGAAGCCTGCCAGTCCTGTTACGAAATACAGACCTACAATCAATGCTACCAGGCCGATAATAAATGATTTCACTACGTTACCTTTTGTAATAGGCAGAATCATCGGGAACAGGTAGAACATACCTGCCAGAGAAGCCAGCGGTAAGAAACGGTTGCCCGGAAGGATAACAGCCAGGAAGATAGTGACAGGGATCAACAGCAGAGATACCACCAGGGTAGTCGGGTGACCGATAACCAGTGCAGGGCTCATACCGATACTCAAACCGGTGTTATTCTTATATTTCTTAGCGATCAGTTCGCGGGTAGCGTCAGAGATCGGTTTCAAACCTTCGATAAAGAGGCTGGTGATACGTGGAATCAATTCCATCACCGCACCCATCTTGATACCCAGTCCTAAAATGCCCGGAATATTATCCAATACTTCTTTCCAGCTGGCACAACCCAATGCACCGATACCGCAACCGATTACGATACCCAAGAACAGCGGTTCACCCATCAATCCGAATTTCTTTTTCATACCTTCAGAATCGATATTCAGCTTGTCGAATCCCGGAATTTTATCCAATAGTTTATTGATTACAATAGCAAACGGAACGAAACTTTGGCAGAACGGTTGAGGAATAGAGATACCGTCCATTTTATCATAGAACTTTTGAAAAGCAGGAGCAGTCATATCAGCCATTACCAGTGTAATGATGTAGCAGATGATGGCAGCGAAGAATCCCCAATAGATATTGTCGGAAGCGAAGTAGACGATAGCACCGATAAATGCGAAGTGCCAATAGTTCCAAAGGTCGATATTAACGGTACGGGTTGTTTTGGTAAGCAACATTAATAAATTGACTCCCAAGCAAACAGGGATGATGAAAGCACCGACTGAAGTGTTGTAAGCTACCGCCGCAGCAGAAGGCCAACCCATGTCGAAAATTCCCAATTCCAATCCGTAGATTTCAACCATTTTACTTAA
>ULNF01027927.1_pt1 | contig 20213 bp, 19 predicted proteins | sample 1951851 | NCBI WGS metagenome assembly ULNF01 (sample SAMEA4835570, study PRJEB28245) | human gut metagenome | biome: gut microbiome; material: fecal sample | place: Denmark | collected 2008 | reverse complement strand
ATATCACCGAATGTGAGTGTCAGACCGCCGATACCTGCAATGAGGATAACGGACACAACAAAGAGATTTCTGTTATCGTCAAGGTTTGCGTCCTGTATCATTTTAAGACCTGAAACTGCGATAAAGCCGTAAAGAGCGATACAAACGCCACCCATTACGCAGGCAGGGATAGAATCAACGAACGCAACAAGTGGAGTGATAAATGAAAACAGCATACAGCCTATTGCTGCCGCAAAGATAGTTACAACAGAAGCATTTCCCGTGATAGCAACGCAGGCAACGGACTCGCCGTATGTTGTGTTCGGACAGCCGCCGAACAGTGCGCCTGCGATAGAACCTACACCGTCGCCGAGAAGCGTTCTTGTAAGACCAGGCTCTTCAAGGAGGTCATGGTCGATAATAGAAGAAAGGTTTTTATGGTCAGCAACGTGTTCTGCAAAAACAACAAGTGCAACCGGCACATAGGCTACAAATATAGTAGCAAAATATGTGAAGTCGAACTCCTTAAGACCTTTCAGACCTGAAACGAACGCAAAGTCAGGCAGGCTAACAAAGGTTTTCAGTGAAACGCTGCCGTCTGTGAGCATATAGCTGCTGAAAACGCTGAAATCTACTATTTTAAGTGCGTCAATATCACATATATTGCCGATAACAGTGAAGATCGCTGCGGCTGCATAGCCTACGAGGATACCGATTATAAAAGGTATAAGTCTGAGTGTTTTCTTGCCATATGTTGAGCAAAGCATTACCACTGCGAGGGTAATAAGTCCGCAGATAAGAGCCACATATGACGAGCCAACAGGCACATTGGATACAGTTTCTATAATCTCAGGTGTGCCGCTGTCTGTTGACACCGCATACTCTGTTACCTGCTTTGTAACATCGCCTTTGACGAGGTCGCCGATAGCATTTCCTGCAAGGGAAAGGCCTATTATAGCAACGGTCGGTCCTATTACCACCGCAGGCATGAGCTTATTGAGCCAGCCTACTCCAACAAATTTTACTACTATTGCGATAACGACATATACAAGTCCTGCAAGGAATGCACCAACGATAAGTCCAAGCATACCAAGCTGCATTGAAACGCCGCCTGCAAAAGCCGCCGCCATTGAGCCTAAAAAAGCAAAGGACGAACCGAGGAACACAGGGCTTTTTCTTTTTGTAAAAAGGATATAAACTATAGTTCCCACACCTGCACCAAACATTGCAGCCGCAGGAGTAAGACCGTTGCCGATAATAAGCGGCACAGCGATGGTCGCCGCAAGGATAGCCAACATCTGCTGAAGTGCAAACACTACCAGTTGACCAGCCTTTGGCTTGTCTGAAACATCAAAAATAAGTTTCAATATAACACCTCATTCATATTTTTTCTTTTCCCATATAAATGGAAAACACTTCTTTGCGGTACGTTTTGACACAAACCGCCTTTTTAATTTTAACTTATAACAATATTTTTGTCAATGAGCTAAATGCCGTATTTCAGCAGGATTTTTTGTGCGTAATTGCCCATTTTCTTTGACAAATAAGCTGTTTTGCGTTATAATAGCAATTGATATATTGTATTATGTGAGGTAATGACATGAAAAATTACAGATATGTTCTTTTTGACCTTGACGGCACGCTTACTGAGTCGGGCGAGGGCATAATAAATTCGGCTGTATACGCACTGAAAAAGTTCGGCATAGAGCCTGAGATGGGCACGATGACAAAGTTTCTCGGCCCACCGCTGAAAGACTCTTTCAGGGATTTTTACGGCTTTGATGATGAAAAATGCGAGCAGGCTGTTAAATACTACCGTGAATATTACACCACCAAGGGCATTTTCGAGAACCGTGTTTATGACGGCGTTGAAGAATGTCTTAAAAAGCTGTCAGAGGCTGGGCTTCACCTTGCGGTGGCGACTTCTAAGCCGCAGGTCTTTGCGGTGAAGATACTGGAGCATTTTCACCTTGCACAGTATTTTGACTACATAGGCGGTGCTGAGCTTGACGGCTCTAGGAGCGTAAAGGCGGACGTTATCGTGCACACTTTGAAAAACTGCGGAGTTAATGACCGCTCACAGGTGATAATGGCAGGCGACAGGTATCATGACGTACTGGGTGCAAAGGCTCTTGGCATAGACTGCATCGGTATGCTTTACGGCTACGGCACAAGAGAGGAGCTTTCTCAGGCAGGTGCGGTGTATATAGCCGAAACGCCTCTGGAAGCCGCAAAATGGCTTCTGGGATAAATTTGACAGGTGTACAAAAGAGCGAAAACCTATTGCAAAAGTCAAATGTTTATGATATAATAAAATAAATTATTATGTGGCGGCATAAGAAATAAGCTTGTGATCCTGCCACGATCAAGAGGAGTTGTTTTCTGTGATAAAGTTTCGCAACCACATTGGAACTATAGGTATATCCACTGGATATCTCAGACAGCTTATCTCGGATACTGCCGAAAGCTGTTTCGGCGTGGCAGGACTTAACGCCTATGGTGCAAAACAGGGCGTTTCTGCAATGCTAAAAAAAGAGAACACCACAAAGGGCGTTATAATCCGTCAGGACGGGGACGAGCTTATCGTTGACCTGCACATCACTGTGAACTACGGCATAAATGTCGGAGCTATCGTTGACAGCATCATTCACAAGGTAAATTATGTTCTGACAGAGCAGGCAGGTGTCAACGTTAAATCTGTGAACGTTTACGTTGACGAAATGAAAGGCTGAACGTCCTAGGATATCTATAACAGTATAGGAGGAAAACTATAGTGATAAACGGAGGCTTGCTGCGTGACGCTGTCATAAGTGCCGCACACAGCATATCTAACAAGAAAAAATCAGTTGACGAGCTTAACGTGTTCCCAGTACCTGACGGAGATACAGGAACAAATATGTCAATGACTATAACAAATTCCGTAGCAGAGCTTGAAAATCTCAGCGACGATACAGACTGCTCAGTTGTGGCAAGCACAACAGCTTCTGCACTTCTTAGAGGTGCAAGAGGAAACTCAGGCGTTATACTTTCGCTTATTTTCAGAGGCTTTGCAAAAGGACTTGCAGGCAAGAAGGAAATGGGTGCGAATGAGATTGTGGAGTCGCTGGAACAGGGCGTTTCAGGAGCATACAAGAGCGTAATGAAGCCTACAGAGGGAACTATCCTGACAGTTGCAAGAGAGTCTGCGGAGAAAGCAAGAGAAATGCTCCACTCCACAAACGATCCTATTATTATAATGGAGGAAGTTTGCAAACAGGCTGAACTTTCACTGAACGAAACACCAAAGCTTCTCCCTGCACTTGCCAAGGCAGGCGTTGTTGACGCAGGCGGCAAGGGACTTCTCATTATCTTTGAAGCAATGAGAGATGTATTCAAGGGTGGCGAAATAGTAAAGGCCGATGCTCCTGCACAGAAACAGCAGGTAACAGTCGACACATTTGCGGCTACTGTTGGTCAGTATGACTGTGAGATACACTTCACATACTGCACTGAAATGATAATCACAAAGAAAGCTGACGCTGACGATTCATCAAAGCTGAGAGCTTATCTTGAAACCATAGGTGACTGCGTTGTAGTTGTCGAGGACGATGAGATAATAAAGGTACACGTTCATACCAACGACCCTGGTAAGGCTATCCAGAAGGGTCTTGAATTTGGCTATATCAATCTGCCAAAGATAGAAAATATGAAGCTCCAGCACAAGGCCAGACAGAAAGAAGCAAAACAGGAGTTCGTTCCTGCAAAGCCTGAAAAGCAGTACGGCTTTGTTGCAGTTGCGGCAGGAAACGGCATTGAGTCAATGTTCAGAGATATCGGTGTTGACTGCATCGTTAAGGGCGGACAGACCATGAACCCGTCCACAGAGGATATACTTGCGGCAATAATGTCATGCCCTGCTGAAACGGTTTTCGTTCTGCCAAACAACAAGAACATTATCATGGCGGCTGAGCAGGCTGTTAAGCTTGCAGACAGAAAGGTATGCGTGCTTCAGACAAGGACTATACCGCAGGGAATGTCAGCAATGCTGGCATTTGACCCTGACGCTGATTTCAACACAAACCGCATTGAGATGACCAATGCACTTGAAAGAGTTGCCACAGGTCAGGTAACATTTGCGGCAAGGGATTCTGACTATGAGGGTCACGCTATCAAGCAGGGCGAGATACTCTGCATCGAAAACGGCAAGCTGAGCTTTGTGGAAAAGGACGTTTCAAAGGCAGCTTACAAGCTCACAAAGAAGCTTGTTAAGGGCGACAGCTCATTCATCACGATCCTTTACGGCTCAGACGTTACAGACGAGGCGGCTGAGGCACTGCAAAAGCAGGTAGCTGCGAAGTTCTCAAATCTTGATGTAAACCTTATAAACGGCGGTCAGCCTGTTTACTACTACATCATTTCTGTAGAATAAGATAACGAGGCGGACGGCATTGAGCTGTCCGCTTTTTTGTACAATGGAGAAATTTTTATGAGTGATATAACAAAGGTTCAGTGCAGAAAATGCCTGTTGGAGGATATGGACGAAAATGATTTTCTACGTGATATGCGTTCGCACATTGCGGCATATCCTGCGGACAAGAGGGTATCGGAGGACGAATATCATCGGCGTTTGACATTTTGCAAGGATTGCGAAAAGCTTGTGGACGGAATGTGCGTTTTATGCGGCTGTTATGTTGAGCTGAGGGCGTTGAAGATAGGTATGCGTTGTGCGGATATAGACAAGAAGTGGTAAAGGCATACTGTTCATTCAGGCAAGTTCCTTCCGCCGCAAAATCGCTACGCTCTTTGCGGGTTTTACTTTGTTTAATGGGATAGGAAAAAGCGGTGCAGAGATTTTTTCTCCGACACCGCTTTATTATTTCTTTTACTGTTGTGTGCTTTTTTACTTTTCTGCACCGCTTAGTCGGCTGTCGCCGAATGAGGCTCTGCCTCATACTCCGCAGGGGCTTTGCCCCTTGACCCCACAAGCCCTCTAGCGCCGGGCTTGAGCCTGCGTTTTATCTCTCGCTACGCTCGGTGTTGGGGGCACAACTTTGGTCGGCTATGCTCATTCCTCATTCCTCACTCCTCACTTATGACATTGCCTCTTCCATTTCCTTTACAAGCTCTCCGAACATTGCAAGTGCCTCATTGATAGGCTGAGTTGTTGCCATATCTACACCTGCACCCTTAAGCAATGAGATAGGGTCAGTTGAGCAGCCGCCTTTCAGGAAGCCTATATAGTCCTTTACCGCAGGTTTGCCATACTTCAATATCCTCTGTGAAAGTGCGATAGCCGCAGAATAGCCTGTTGCATACTGATAAACATAATAGTCATAATAGAAATGAGGTATCCTTGCCCACTCCAATTTTATCTCATCATCAAGCACTATTCCGTCACCAAAATAAAGCTTGTTTAGCTCGCCGTAAAGCTCGTTCAGCCCCTCGGCTGTCAGACTCTCCCCTGCCGCTACCATTTCATTTATTTTCAGCTCAAACTCTGCGAACATTGTCTGGCGGTAAAGTGTGGTACGGAACTGCTCAAGGAAGTAGTTTATAAGGTAAGCTCTCTGCTTTTTATCCTCGGTATTTTTCAGCAGATACTGCATAAGAAGGGCTTCGTTGCAAGTTGAGGCTACCTCTGCCACGAAGATAACGTAATCTGAATATACCACAGGCTGATTTTTATTTGAAAGATACGAGTGTATAGCATGACCCATTTCGTGCGCCAGCGTAAACATACAGTTAAGTGTATCCTTATGATTGAGCAGCACATAAGGGTGAACTCTTGCACCTGCGGAATATGCTCCGCTTGTTTTGCCCTCGTTCTCGTAAACGTCTATCCAGCGGTTTTCAAAGCCCTCTTTGAGTATCGCAAGGTAATCCTCACCCATAGGTGCAAGGGCTTTCAGGACAGTTTCCTTAGCCTCCTCAAAGGTTATCTTCATATCTGCGTCAGGAACAACAGGAGTATAAAGGTCATAGAAATGCAGCTCATCAACGCCCAAAAGCTTCTTTCTCAGTGCAACATAATCGTACATATAGTGCATATTGTCATGAACGGCTTCAATAAGGTTTTTGTACACTGAAACAGGTACTTCTGTTCCGTCCAAAGCGGCTTCAAGGCTTGAATCATATCTTCTTGCCTTTGCATAGAAGTTCACCGCTTTTATCTGTGCCGACAGTGTTGCCGCACAGGTGTTCTTGAACTTGTCAAATGTGCCGTACATAGACTCGAAAGCCGACTTTCTCAGCACTCTGTCCTCGCTCTGCACCAGTGGGATATAGCTTCCGTGTGTGACCTGATGAGCCTTGCCGTCCTTATCCACAGCGTCAGGGAAACGCAGGTCTGCGTCAGAAAACATAGAGTAGATATTTTCAGGGGACTGACCCATTTCACCAGTGAGGGCAAGTATCTTCTCCTCAGCCTCAGAAAGGATATGAGCCTTTTTACGACGCAGCTTATCCAGCGCACGCTTATAAAGCTTCAACTCAGGCTTATCCTCATAGAATTTCTGAAGCTTATCCTCCTCGATAGAAATGATCTCAGGTGTTTCAAAACTTCCTGCTGAATTTACTGCCACATAGGCGTTCATAAGCTGACCGAGAAAGCCCTGATACTTTGCATTTGCAGTGTCCTCGTCAGAACGTCTTTGAGCATAGTTGCCAAGGCTGTCGCAAAGAACAGATATCTCGTCTGAAAGCTGCATAAAATCATAAAGCGTGTCAGCACTCTCGCTAAGCCTGCCCTTGAACGCCGCTATCCTCTCAGGCATAGCCTTAAGCTTTTGCAAGTCCTCCGCCCACTTTTCGTCAGTGGCATAAATATCCTCCAGTGCCCACTTGAACTGTTCAGGCACTTCACTTCTCTTAGGTATTCTTTCCTCGCTCATTTTCATGACCTCGTTTCTATAATAATAGGTATAGGCTTGTCTTGTGTGGTATTGCCTATAATTAATTTGCGTAACGCTGGTTACATTATACTCCATTGACGTACTTTTGTCAAATTAGGGCAGGTGAACTGTAAAATAATACACGATACAAATAAAAATACGCCCAGCGGCATAAAGCTAGGTGCCAATCTCCTTTGCGAGCTTTATTGCCTGCTTTTTAAACTCTTCATCATATTGTTTTCCTGTTCCCATTGATGACACACTCCTTTGTTTTTATTATACTTTGATTGTTTTGTATGTGTCAAGTTTTATTATACAGGATTAAGCTAAGGCTTTTGAAGATGCGGTACTGGCTATCAAGTATGCTGATACTTCCGTGAAGGTCGGCTCTTTCCAGGGTTTGACCTGTCTGTCACGATGCACAGTAACATGATGGGCGGCGGTATGTCCGCTTACCTGAAAGGTGCCGCATCACATACCACGAAGCTGCTTGAGAGCTTTGCACATAACCTGAATCGTCTTGAAGCTGCTCTCTATAACATTGACGGCAGAATTGAACGTACTCAGGAGAACCTTGCCAAGCTCCGGCTTGACCACGCAGAAGCGCAGAAGAACAAGGCTAAAGGCAGGGGCAAGCAAGGAATTGAATAAGCAACTTTGAACCCAGTACTGGAGTCAAAGTTAAAGCGGAAACTCTATAAATAGGGGGTTTCCGCTTTTATTTAACTATAGATATATCAAAATTACTCAGTAATGATTTTGATATTGAATATTCTTATCAATTCTCCTCTTATAAGCTTGCGACGTTCTGTAAAAAAAACATCAAAATCTTTTAATTCAAGAGATACTCCAGAAGGAAGAAATTTAATGGTGTTTCCATCAGCTATCCAATCTTTTAGTGGAGTCTTGTTCTTACTTTCGTTCTCTCTACCTTCAAGGAACTGCAAATTAGGCAGAAGATTTCTTTTGTATTGCCACTCTCTAACTGTTTCTTCTGATAATCCTAATGAAGATATTGGTTTGTCATCAAAAGAAACGTGGGGATGACAATGATCCTGATGAAAAGACTCTTGTGACAATTTCAGCGTTGGATATAACAATGATAGAATTATATACGTATTTGGACCGATAGTATAATTATCAAGCCAGTAATCAATGTCTGTTTCTTCGACTTTAAAGGTTCTGTTGCCTGTCAGAGTTACAGAATCAAATATGGATAAAACAAACGGGTTCTTTTTACAGTCATAGCTTTGAAGAGCAGCTCGTGTACTCCTTAATGCGTCGTTGCTTGCAACACCGAAAAGCCTTTTTGCCATTGAAATCGATAAGAATTTTCTTATTTCCTTCTTAGCGCCCTCTGAATTGATTTTTCCACCCTTATAGATAAAATATACAATCGGCATCGTTGCATTATACGATGTCAGGAAACCATCAGACAATCCTATTGATACAAGCGTTTCTACCATATTGATAAATGCTTTTGAAAGGTTCTCCCAATCGTCACGGATTTTTTGTATAGTCTTTTTGTCAAACGATTCTATTTTTAAATTTGTAGGCGCATCTGCAAGTACAAGTAGTAAGCGCATCAAGTAATCACGAGAAAAACTAAATGAATCACCTTTGCTGTTGGCAGACTTGAGCGTATTTTCAATATTTTCTTTTCCTTCCATCCATCAATAAGAGTAGAAAACAGAAGATCGGATTTTGAAAGTTTTCGTCCGGTAGAATTAACTCTTACAAATATATCTAACGCCTCATCATATGTATTTTCAGAAATACAATAGTAATGAACAATGCCATCAGAACCCGAGCTATGTATTCTTGAAAACAGCCTGCACAAATCATTTTGAATGATTTCTTCATAGCCGGCTTTTATGAGTTCCCGTAGTAATGCTCTATCGTCATCAAAAGCTAAAATGTTCTTTACTTTATAATAGTTACCATTATTTGCGTCTTCCTTTGTTAGAAAAGAGAAGCGTTTTGGTGGATTTTCATCGTCTTTTTCCTCATCTTCTTCATTCTTGTAATAATCAAGATTGTAATATAGCTCTCTGGTTATCCAGTATTTCGGATCGCTTTTTGAACGACCACGACCACCTTTGTAGCAAGTATAAGAACCATATAACGCTATATTGAGAGATGTTATACGTTGCTGACCATCAAGGACGATGTAATAATCACCCTCTTCACCAAACACTTCAGATGCCTTTTCGTTTTTACTTTCCTCTCTCTTAAACTCTCTAAGGAAAAAATAAAGATTTGGCTTTTCTGCGTTTAGTGTTTTTTTATTGGTTTTCCAAAAGATGCAAGATCCTATTGGATAGCCATCAACTATCGATTCAAATAGTTTTTCAATATCCTCCATGCTCCAGACATATTCCCGCTGAATATCTGGGAGAAGCAGATATTTATCTTTTGCAAGTTTGAGAGCTTCCTTTGCACTCATATCAATATATTTATTAGAATCAGCCATTGTATTATCCCTCCTTGACTATAAAGATCGCTGTTATGTCAGCACAGTTTTTGTTGTCCAACACCTTTATCAAATAAACTCGGATTTTTTACCGTAACAAGTAATATATGCCTGCTTCTGTGATCTTGTCAAAGCAACATAGAGAAGACATTTTTCAGCAGTATAACTCTCACGTTCTGCAACAGGATCATTATGATCTATTGCTGTCTCTAAAGGCACTATGCGGTTGTTAGCGGAAACGATGAACACAGAAAATGCTTTAGAGCTTTTTATAAAATTAGCAGTCATAAGGATCACCCTTGTTATTATAACATATCACTTTTGTGTTCGTCAACATCATCTTCTGACAGGTCGTGTCCACGTCTGCTCTTTTGTATCTCCTCGATGAATTCATCTACTTTTTTCATAATATAAAAACCGTAGAGAAACATTGCTCCTACAGACAGTGCAAGCAGAACATCTCTCACACGATCATCTCCTAAATTCTGAAACACTTCTGGATATCACGAACCTCACCTATGACAAATGCGATGTCATCAGTTTCAATTACAGTGTCCGGTGAAGGGATAAATACCTCTTCTCCGCGTTTGATCGTCAGAATATTGATCTTGAATTTCTTTCGTATATCGATCTGTGAAAGCGACTTTCCGAACCAGTCCTTCGGTACTTTCAGTTCGTAGATCGAGTAATTGTTATCCAGATGAATAAAGTCGAGTATGCTGTCTGATGCATATTTTGTAGCGATGCGAAGTGCCATCTGCTTCTCAGGATAGACAACCTCATCGGCTCCGTTTTTAAGCAGGAATTTCATTTGTACATCATTTGTCGCACGGGATATGACTTTCTTTGCCCCCAGCTCTTTGAGCAAAGACGTTGTTTCCAGAGAGGACTGAAACCGGCTGCCGAGGGCAACGATACAAACATCATAGTTTCCTACACCAAGCGAACGGAGAAATTCCTCATTGGTGCTGTCACCGATCCTTGCGTTGGTCACATAAGGCAGGATATCGTTGATATGCTTCTCATTTTCATCTACTGCCATGACCTCACACCGAAGCTCCTCCATGCGTCTGGCAATATGACTGCCGAATTGACCTACTCCGATAATTAAAACTGTTTTCATATATAAGACTCCTTACCCTACGGATATTTTTTCAAGCGGTAAACGTGAATTCTGACTGTCCGCCGACGGCAGAGCTGCATAAATAAGTGTCAGTCCGCCGACTCTCCCGAAAAACATAAGTATCATCAGTATCACATGGGATACAGCAGACAGACCGCTTGTAATGCCGAGTGACAGCCCTACAGTACCGATAGCTGAGCTTGTTTCAAACAGACAGGTCAGCAGCGGTAGATTTTCCACTCTGCTGATAATGACACCGCTTGTAAAGAACAATACAAGATACATAAACAAAACAGCGCCTGCACTGCGGACAGTTTCGTCTGATATTCTTCTTTTGAAGCACTGCACATCATTTCTGCGGCTAAACACTGTGATCGCAGAAAGTAACAGAACAGCAAAAGTCGTTGTTTTCATACCGCCCGCGGTGGAACCTGGAGAACCACCTATAAGCATAAGAATGACCATAATGGCTGTACCTGATTCATCCATAGCAGCGAGATCAGTTGTGTTAAAGCCTGCGGTTCGTGTTGTGACAGACTGAAACAGTGAATGGATCGTCCGGTCATGGATAGTCCCATGGTCATATTCAAAAAAGAAGAAATACAGCGCAGGCAGAACGATCAAGACAGCAGATGTCATCAGTACGACCTTGCTTTGCAGAGAGTAGCGCCTGATCCTGTGCTTGTGTGTTCCGATATCGCCCCAGACGAGAAAGCCGATGCCTCCCGTAATAATTAGCAGCATAATGATGATATTGAGATAGATGTTGCTGTGGTAAAAGGTCAGCGATGAGAACGGTTCTTTTATGCCGAACAGATCAAAGCCTGCATTGCAAAAAGCCGATATGCTGTGAAACAAGGAATACCACAGTCCCTTAGCGAAACCAAGATCATTGCAGAAAACGGGTGCAAGCAAAGCCGCACCGATCATCTCTATGATAAGTGATGTTTTAAGGATAAAGCCTGTCAGCTTCACAATACCGCCTACCTGCGGTGCGGAGATGGATTCCTGCATCGTACTGCGCTGCCACAGACCGATTTTCCGCCCTGATGCTCTAATGATCGCAAGCCCGACGGTGATAACGCCCATACCTCCGATCTGAATTAGCATCAGAATGACCGCCTGCCCAAACAGAGACCAGTATGTAGCAGTATCCTTTACAACAAGCCCAGTCACACAGGTAGCTGAAACGGCTGTGAACATTGCATCAGGGAATGAAGTCACACACCGCTGCCTTGATGAGATTGGCAGCATCAGAAGCAACGAACCTACCAGAATTAGGCAAAAGAAACTGATAATGATGACCCGAAATGAAGTCATATGAGTTCTGTTTTTTACTCTATTTTTATGTAACATCGTACACCTCTCGTTCAAATTATAGCTTTATTATATCACATGAGCGGTTAAAGTGCTGTTAAGATTACGGTTACTGTGTTAAGATTTCGTTAAGGCACAATATTGATGTGTGCCGCTTGCCCGTAGTCTATTGGAACACCTGCAAACCGTTCCGCACAAGTCCATATCATCATTATGGCACGCGCCACAATGACAGCATACCCTTTTGGAACTGAATAACTCACAAAGGTCTGAGATTTGCTCACACAAGCACTTCTCAGGTCTTTTCTTTTCAGACGGTTAGTTTTCCGCTCCGCAGGTTCGGACGGCTCTGAGGGGCGTTTCCGTTCGCCTGAGGTAGCTTTCAAGCAGAGGTAGGCTCGCCAATGCTCTTGGTGGTGAAGCAGAGACAGAAGAGAATGAGGACACTAATAAAAAAAACAGGCTCTTGATACAAGAACCCGTTTTCATGGTGCCGGTGACCGGGGTCGAACCGGTACGGTATCGCTACCATCGGATTTTGAGTCCGACACGTCTGCCAATTCCATCACACCGGCACATAACATTATGATTATAGCACACTTTTTTCATTTTGTCAAGCAAACTGCAAGTAAATTCTGCATTTACTGGTTTGTATATTTTCAACATAAAACATATTTGACGACTCTTGACTTTTGGAGAATTTTATGATATAATTAAAAACAAGGCAGTAGAGAAATTATTTTCTCCGTCATCGGCAATTACGGAACTGCTGCCGCAAAATAATCGGGAGGGATCTATCGTGAATATAAATGAAATGACAGTGCTTATATGCGACGATTCTATGTTCGCTCGCAAAAAGCTCAGTATGTCTATTTCTGGATTTGGAGTAAAAGCCGTTTATGAAGCAGCCGACGGTGAGGAGGCTGTTAGCAAATATAAGGAGTTCAAGCCTGACGTGGTTTTCATGGATATCATCATGCCAAAGGTAACAGGTCTTGAAGCCCTCAAACAGATAATAGCAGAAGACCCTGACGCTAAGGTGATAATGGCTTCTTCTGTTGGTACTCAGAGCCATTTGAAAGACGCTCTTAAGTCGGGAGCTGTGGACTTTTTGCAGAAACCTATAGCTGATAACGACGCTCTTAAAGTTCTTGAGAACGTTGCAAAGGGGGGACTGTAAATGTTTGCGCAGTTTTTTGGAGGCTACCTCTTTAATCATAAGCTTTGTACCGCTGAGGATCTTACTCAGGCTTTCGAGGCTAAAAAGCATACAAGACTTCGCCTTGGCGTTCTTGCTATAAACGCTGGTCTTATGACAGCCGAGCAGGTGGAGCACGTCAATATCACTCAGCAGAGTGTCGATAAACGTTTTGGCGACCTTGCCGTGGAACTTGGCTATGTTACCGCTGACGACGTTGAAAAGCTTCTCGCTCAGCAGCCTACAGATTACCTGCTCCTGGGTCAGACCCTTGTTAATAACGGTGCTCTTACCAATGCTGAGTTTGAAAAGGCACTTAAAGACTATAAGGCTGAAAATCAGATAACTGACGATATTTCAGACAATCAAACAGAAACTCTACATAACCTTATCAATGAGTTCTATCATTTTGACAATGATGAAAATGCTCGTATCTGTACTGATTATGTTACTTTGCTTTTCAAAAATCTTATCAGATTTATCGGTGACGATTTCACTCCTATGGAAGCGTCAGTTATAAAGAATTTTGCAGCAGAACATATCGTTATCCAAAAAATAAATGGAAAATATAACGCTGAGGCTTGCATTGCCACAGATTCAAAGACATATATGGCTTTCGCTGAGAGGTTTGCAAAAGATAGCTTCACGGAGGTCGATGACTTTGTAAACGCTACAGCAGGCGAATTTCTGAATGTAAACGACGGTCTGTTCGTTGTAAATGAGTCAAACGAGCATGGCGTTGAGCTTACACTCACACCGCAGGAATTTTTGGAAAATGGTGAGCTTGCCCTGTCAGGCACTGCATTCTGTATCCCGGTGAACTATCCGTTCGGCAAGCTGAATTTCATCATTGCCACCTGATATAATTTTACAAGCACATAATATCCGCCGCTGTCCAGCTTTGTTCAGCGGCGTTAATGTTCTTTGCCTTTTTTATAACTTTTTTTCAAAAACACTTGAAATTTCATTGGAAGTATGTTATAATAGTGAGGTAACAAAAGTTAGATTGATATGATTCAGTTATTGTTCCTCATCAATCCGAGATATAGGTGTGCGGGTCCTGTGCAATGAAACGCTGTGAACCATGTCAGGCGGGGAACCGAGCAGCATTAAGCGGTTTGTTTCGTGTGTCACAGTTCCGCCCGCACGCCCATATGTCGGATTGATTTTTTTATTTTCTTGATTGGAGTGAGAGTTTTGTATCAGGCATTGTACAGAAAATGGCGTCCAATGTCATTTGACGATGTTGTTTCACAACCGCATATTACAACTACTCTCAAAAATCAGATAAAAAGCGGCAAGACCGCTCATGCCTATCTTTTCACAGGCTCGAGAGGTACGGGAAAGACCACCTGCGCAAGAATTTTTGCAAAGGCTATCAATTGCCTTGACCCACATGACGGTGAGCCATGCCTTGAATGTGAGATATGCAAAGACGCTGACAACGGCACTCTTTCCGATATTATCGAGATTGACGCTGCTTCAAATTCTAAAGTAGACGATATCAGAGAACTGCGTGAAGGCGTTGTCTATACTCCTGAAAGATGTAAATATAAGGTATATATCATAGACGAGGTGCATATGCTTTCTGCGGGCGCATTCAATGCCCTGCTGAAAACTATGGAAGAGCCTCCTCCGCATGTCAAGTTTATTCTTGCCACTACGGAGATACATAAAGTTCCTGCAACTATCGTGTCGAGATGCCAGCATTTCGACTTTCACAGGATAAGAAACGAGGACATCGTTTCAAGGCTTATGTATATTGCTTCTCAGGAGGGCTTTACCCTCCACGAAGATGCCGCAGGTATGATAGCAAGGCTTTCTGACGGTGGTATGCGTGACGCACTTTCTCTTTTAGACCAGTGCGTTGCCTATGAAAATGACATCACCCTTGACGTTGTGTCCTCAGCTTCCGGCATTGCAGGACGTGATTATCTTTTTGATATTCTTGAAAAGATAGCCGAAAAGGACGCTGCAGGCGCACTCAGAGTCGTTGACAAGCTTTATGATATGTCAAAAGATCTGAAAGTCTTGGCAGGTGAACTGCTCGCTCAGATGAGAAATGTCATGATAATCAAAACTATCGACAACAACAAGGATCTTATAACTTGTCTGCCTGACGAGTATGAAAGACTTAAAGCCCTTGCAGAACGCATGAAGCTGGACGAGATACTCGGGGATATAAATACTTTGCAGGAGTGCAGCGAGCGTTTTGCAAAAAGCACATCAAAACGTATCGAGCTTGAAATGTGTATCATAAAGCTGTGCGGAGCTGCTCAAAAAGCAGGTGCAACTGTGCAGGCTGCATCAGGCAATGCTGAGATCACAGTGCTTCTTAATAGAATAACTCAGCTTGAGAATGCACTAAAAAATGGTGCCGTTTTGCAGACTCAACCGCAGATCGCCACACCAACTCAGCAGGAACAAGCTCCACCACCAAAGCCTTTTGACCCGGATTTCAAGAAAATGAAAGCAAGTGACTTCAAGCTTGTGCAGACTTGGGACAACATTGTGGAGCAGGTCAAGCAGACAAATCCTGCCATAGGCTGTTTCTTAGTCAATTCAAAGGCTTATATGTGTCAGAATGTGTTGCTTATGATAGTACACAATGACTTTTATCTCAAAAAGTTCAAAGCAAGCGGCGATGCTACTGTGCTTAATGAGATACTGAAAAATAATTTCGGACAAAACTTCACTATCAAAGTCAAATCAGCCAAAAATGTCGCACCTGAGGATACGGAAAATCCTATAAATCAGTTGCTTGACAAAGCGAAAAAACTTGATATTGAAGTTGATATAAAAAAATAATTTTGAATATAAGGAGTTTTTAAAATGAAAGCAAGACTTCCACAGGGAATGGGCAAGGGTCCTTCCAATAACATGAATCAGATGCTCAAGCAGGCTCAGAAAATGCAGGACGAGATCACAGCTCTTCAGGCAGACCTTGAGCAGAGAGAGTTCACAGGTACAGCAGGCGGCGGAGTTGTTGAGGTAACTATCAACGGCAAGAGAAACGTCCTTAAGCTTGATATCAAGCCTGAGGTAGTTGATCCAGAGGACGTTGAAACACTTCAGGACCTCGTTATGGCAGCTTTCAATCAGGCTGTTGCTAACCTGGATGAAGTAAGCGACACTGAAATGCAGAAACTCACAGGCGGAGTATCATTCCCAGGTCTGTTTTAATGGCTGAGTCAAACGCACTGCCTTTGGTACTTCTGGCAGAGCAATTTGCAAAGCTCCCTGGTATAGGCATGAAGTCCGCACAACGCCTTGCCTACTATGTTATGTCCATGACAGACGAGGACGCATCGGCTTTTGCAGCGGCTATCACTAATGCCCACAAAAGCGTTCATCTTTGCAGCGTTTGCCAGAACTTTACTGACAAGCCAAAGTGTCCTATCTGTGCCGACCCAAGACGTGACCACACAACGGTCTGCGTAGTAGAAGACCCAAAGGATATAGCAGCTTTCGAGCGTACTAAGGAGTACAAAGGCGTTTACCATGTTTTGCATGGACTTCTCTCCCCTATGGACGACATTTCCCCTGACAAGCTTAAAATAAAAGAACTGCTTGCGAGGATAGAGCCTGAGAATGTTAAAGAAGTCATTATGGCTACTAATCCTACAGTTAATGGTGAAGCTACGGCAATTTACATTTCAAGGCTGCTGAAACCCCTTGGTGTAAAGGTCACACGTTTGGCGTTCGGTCTACCCGTTGGCGGAGTGCTTGAATATGCTGATGAAGTGACGCTTTACAAGGCTTTGGAAAATCGAAACGAAATATAAGAAAAAACCTCCCCGAACTATTCGGAGAGGTTTTTTTTACGTCTAAGATTTTTGAAAAATTCCGTCAGTGTATCTGCACACCGCTCTTGCAGTATACCGCCTGTGCAAAGAGGTTTGTGATTATAGGGTAGCTCAAAAAGATTTACCACCGACCCGCAAGAACCAGCCTTTTTGTCATACGCACCAAAAGCCACACGCTCAATTCGAGAATTTATTATCGCACCCGTACACATAGGACAAGGCTCGAGAGTAACAAAAAGCTCACAACCCATAAGCCGCCAGCCGCGAAGATTGCGACTCGCTTCCTCAATAGCCACAAGTTCGGCATGAGTCAAAGGGGAACGACCATACTCACGACGATTGAATCCCCTGCCGATTATTTCACCGCTGGAACGCTTCACAACTATCGCACCCACAGGTACTTCCCCTTGCTCTGCGGCAATTTCCGCAAGCTCCAACGCTTTTTTCATGTAAAGCTCATCTCTCGTCATATTATCCTCGCACACACAAACATGGTCACAAGAATTGCAGCTATCCACACTGCGATCGAGTTAGTTGCAATGAAAGATTTAACTCGCTTTGACATCGTCATAAAAGAATTATCATTTTCAATGTTGAATGTCCAGTCACCAAAGCTTGTAAGCTTCGAGTACATCACAAGTGATACACCAACGATCACTGTACAGATTATGACTTCTGCTATTTTGGCATAAGGAAGATCATAAAGAACAATGTAACTTAATACAAAATTCGTGATGTGGGCGCAAATACTCATTGAAATTGCAGTAAAAACCGAGCCTGTTCGTATAGTAAAAAGTCCAAGAACCGCAGTACAGCATACAACAAAAGGCAGATATGTAATATCATAGTAGCATAAACCGTTCACAACAGCAGTGATCATAATAGCGAAGGTGTCGCCAAATTGCCGAAAAGTCTGCAAAAAAATTCCTCGAAATACTATCTCTTGCATTATAGGAACAATGATCGCAAAGAAAGCAAAAGAAACAAGAGCTACAACAGGATCTTCAGAGAATACAAAAATAGAATATATCCCGTCTAAATGCACAGCTGAAAACAGCAGACTAAGGATATATTGTCCAACTCTGCCCACAACGATTATGACCATCATAATTACCACAGCAGTTCCACGCATTTTTTCGTAGCCCTTTGAATTTGCAAAAACGACTTTATTAGGGATCTTAGTAACGATCTTAAAAATAAGACCAGGCACAACAAACTTTGCGGCAAACAACAGACCTAAAATAAAAGTCATTCCAACACCATATCTGCCATATCCGCCATCTGTTTGAGAAAAATACACAAATGTACCAGTTGTATCCGGCGCGTATTTATTCACTATAAAATAGTTAAGAAAATCAATAGCAAGCATTACCACAAGACAAATGCCCAACAAACTACAGCATTTTAGCATAGAGATCCTCTCTGCTACCTCTGCCTTATGAGGCACAAAACCCTCACCATCAATGTATGAGTGTTCTCTTGTATCATGTATAAACTGGAATCCAAAAGAATTCTGAGGATTTGAACGCCACTTTGCAAACGACTTCTTATAATCATCACTCTGATTTTGATAAGTGGTATCCTGGGCAACGTCAATCATATAATCTTTAGTATTTGTATCGTTCAAATTCTCACCTCCGATATACTAATTATAGCATATCACCGTACTTTTTTAAAGCATGCAAATATCATTTAACTTATTATTCATAATATTTTAAGACAAAAAAAAGATCGGATACATATTGTACCCGATCTTTATATAGCGAACTAAAAATTAGTCTCTAACAGCTGTAACGACGCCAGAACCTACTGTTCTACCACCCTCACGGATAGCGAAACGAAGACCTACTTCGATAGCGATTGGAGTGATAAGCTCAACATCCATCTCTACGTTATCGCCAGGCATGCACATTTCCTTGTCAGCAGGAAGTGTGATAACGCCAGTAACGTCTGTTGTTCTGAAATAGAACTGTGGTCTGTAGTTGTTGAAGAATGGAGTATGACGGCCGCCCTCTTCCTTCTTCAGAACGTAAACCTGACCTAAGAACTTTGTGTATGGGTGAATGGAACCTGGCTTACAAAGAACCTGGCCTCTCTGAATGTCAGATCTCTGGATACCACGGAGAAGTGCACCGATGTTGTCGCCTGCCTCAGCGTAGTCAAGGATCTTTCTAAACATCTCGATACCTGTTACAACAGTCTTTGGTCTCTCAGTTGAAAGTCCGAGGATCTCAACTTCGTCACCAGTCTTGAGCTGACCTCTTTCAACTCTACCAGTAGCAACTGTACCACGGCCTGTGATTGTGAATACGTCCTCAACAGGCATCAGGAATGGGAGATCAGACTTTCTGTCTGGTGTTGGGATAAATGTGTCAACAGCGTCCATAAGGTCAAGGATTGGCTTGTAAGCTGGATCTGAAAGATCGTCTGGAGCTTCAAGAGCTGCAAGAGCTGAACCCTTGATGATTGGAGTCTCGTCGCCAGGGAAATCGTACTTGTCGAGGAGCTCTCTGATATCCATCTCAACGAGATCGAGAAGCTCTTCATCGTCAACCTGGTCAGCCTTGTTCATGAAAACAACGATAGCTGGAACGCCTACCTGTCTAGCAAGGAGAAGGTGCTCTCTTGTCTGAGCCATAGGACCATCAGAAGCAGCAACTACGAGGATAGCGCCGTCCATCTGAGCAGCACCAGTGATCATGTTCTTTACATAGTCAGCGTGGCCTGGGCAGTCAACGTGAGCATAGTGACGGTTCTTTGTCTCATACTCAACGTGAGCTGTGTTGATTGTAATTCCTCTCTCTCTCTCCTCTGGAGCTGAGTCGATGTTGTTGTAATCCTTCTTCTCAGCAAGACCTTCAAGAGCAAGAGTCTTTGTGATAGCAGCAGTAAGAGTTGTCTTACCGTGGTCAACGTGACCGATTGTACCAATGTTAACGTGTGGTTTGGTTCTTTCGAAATGTGCCTTTGCCATAGGAATTTTCCTCCTTAAAATTTAATAGTTTCCGATTTAACATACCGTAGTATAATTATATCAAATAAAATGCAAATTTGCAATAGAAAAAGCAGAAAATTTTCCGCAAATTTATTAGTCCTTGTTTCTTGAAGCCATGATCTTCTCAGAGATAGACTTTGGTACCTGAATGTAGCTGTCAGGCTCCATTGTGTACTGTCCACGGCCCTGTGTCTTAGAACGCAGGTCATTTGAGTAACCAAACATTTCAGACAGTGGAACGAGAGCGTCTACCTGAACAGCACCAGTTCTCTGCTCCTGACCGAGGATCTGTCCACGACGGGAGTTGAGGTCGCCTATAACTGTTCCGAGATAATCATCAGGAGCGATAACGCAAACCTTCATGATAGGCTCAAGAATGATTGGTGAAGCCTTTCTCATAGCCTCCTTGAACGCCATAGAACCGGCGATCTTAAATGCCATTTCAGAAGAGTC
>ULNF01028493.1_pt1 | contig 20410 bp, 17 predicted proteins | sample 1951851 | NCBI WGS metagenome assembly ULNF01 (sample SAMEA4835570, study PRJEB28245) | human gut metagenome | biome: gut microbiome; material: fecal sample | place: Denmark | collected 2008 | reverse complement strand
GGCAACCTTATCGATAGAATAAGGGTAAAAGAAGTTGTGGACTATATCAAGTTCGAGCCTATCAATTTCCCTATCTTCAACTTTGCGGATATCTGTATCGTTATCGGCGGAATTTTGTTCGTTATCTGTTTTTGCTTTCTTGACGAAAAGAAAAAGCCGATCCGTGACGATATAAAGGTCAAAGACGAAAATGACAAAGCTTGATTTTATTGCCACTGCCGAGCAAACAGGCGAGCGTATCGACAGATTTTTGTCAGCGCAGGATACAGGTCTTACACGTTCTGCTGTGCAGAAGCTTATCGAGGACGGCGGCGTCACAGTTGGAGGCAAAAAAGTATCGAAAAATTATAAGCTGCGTAACGGTGACAGCGTTGAGATAATTATTCCCGACCCTGTGGAGCTTGACGTTAAGCCACAGGATATCCCCGTGGAAATAGTCTATGAGGACAGCGAGCTGCTTGTGGTGAATAAACCTAAAGGCATGGTGGTGCACCCTGCCGCAGGCAATCCCGATGGCACTTTGGTGAACGCATTGCTTTATCATTGTCAGGGCAGGCTTTCTTCAATAAACGGCGTCATTCGCCCTGGGATAGTCCATAGGATAGACAAAAATACAAGCGGTCTGCTGATCGTTGCCAAGACCGACAGCGCACATAACTTTCTTGCGGCTCAGATAAAAGAGCATAGCTTTACAAGAGAGTATGAAGCTGTACTCACAGGCGGTCGCCTAAAGACCCCTACCGGCACAGTTGACGCACCTATCGGCAGAAGCAAATATGACAGAAAGAAAATGTGCGTGACAGAGCAAAACTCCAAGCACGCAGTTACTCATTATGAGGTGCTGGAGGAGTTAGGTCAGTATTCGCTGGTGAAATTTCGCCTTGAAACAGGTCGAACCCACCAGATAAGAGTACATTCCGCCTATATCGGTCACCCTGTCTACGGCGACGATGTTTACGGCAAAGCTGTAAAGGAAATCGAGGGGCAGTGCCTACACGCAAAGAAAATTGGTTTTATACACCCTGCGACCAAGGAATATATGGAGTTCGACAGCGAATTGCCCGATTATTTTCAGGCGGTGCTGAAAAAACTCAGAGTAGGGAATTGACCCACGGAAGTGATTTTATGTTTGAAGATATATCAAAAGTCCTGCTTATAACGGATATGGACGGAACTTTTCTCCCCGCAAGCAAGATACCTACCCCGAAAACTCTCGCCGCTGTCAAGCGTTTTGAAGAGGCTGGGGGCAGATTTTCTATCGCTACAGGCAGAGCCATTCAGGCGGCCAGACAGTATTTTGACATGGTGAATGTGAATTGTCCTATCATAATGTCAAACGGTGGAATGGTCTACGATATCCATACGAAAGAGCAGATATATAACGTCTTTCTGCCAAGCTTTGCGGCGGATATCGTCAAGGAGATACTTGCCGATAATCCTTATGTTGGCTGTGAAGTGCTTACTGTCAACGAGGTCTATGTGCCAAGCATGACCCCTATGGAAAAGCGCCATAACGAGATCTGTAAGCTCATTCCCGTTCAGTGTGCCGTTGACGAGATACCTGACAAGAACTGGTACAAGGTGCTTTTTGCAGTTGAGCCTGAGCGTATGGACGAGCTTATAAACTATGTGGCAAAAAAAGGATACAAAGGTGTAGATTTTGTGCGTTCAAGTATCGAGTATTACGAGATACTTCCACAGAATATATCAAAAGGTACGGCTCTTGAGGAGCTGAGAAAAGCTTGTGGCATGGAGGATTTTACTTTCGTGGCTGCAGGCGACTATAATAATGATATTGAACTTCTTCAAGCGGCTGACGTGGCATATTGCCCGTCAAATGCGGCAGAGGAGGTCAAAAAGGTTGCGGATAAGGTCTTTGAGCAGTCCTGCGAGGAGGATTTTATTGCCGCAGTCATAGATGAAATTTTTGAAAAACTGAAGAAATAATATTTTTTTGGAGGTCAAAAGTATGGACGAAACATTAAAGAAACAGCTTGAGATCACAGCCTGCAAGGTTCGTCTTGGAATACTCGAGGGAGTATTCAACGCAAAGTCGGGTCATCCGGGCGGATCGCTCTCTATCGCAGATCTGCTCACATATCTCTATTTTGCCAAGATGAACGTATATCCTGATAAGCCGGAAGAGCCTGAGAGAGATAGACTTGTGCTTTCAAAGGGTCACACAGCACCTGCACTCTATGCAACTCTTGCAGAAAAAGGCTTTTTTCCAAAGGAGGAGCTGAAGTCCCTCAGACATATCGGTGCAATGCTTCAGGGTCACCCTTGTATCTCTATCCCTGGTGTAGATATGTCCTCTGGATCCCTTGGACAGGGCATTTCTGTTGCCTGTGGTATGGCGCTTTCAGGAAAGCTCACAAGCGATACCTATAAGGTGTATACTATCCTTGGCGATGGTGAGATCGAAGAGGGTCAGGTATGGGAGGCCGCAATGTTTGCTGCTCATTATAAGCTTGATAACCTCGTTGCTGTTGTGGATAATAACGGACTTCAAATCGACGGAAAGATAGAGGACGTAATGTCGCCATATCCTATCGTTGACAAGTTTGCAGCATTTGGCTGGCATGTTATCACAGCCGACGCTCACGATTTTGACTCACTTGAAAAAGCATTCAACGAGGCAGAAACAGTATGCGGTCAGCCTTGCGTTATCGTAATGAAGAGTATCAAGGGCAAGGGCGTTTCATTTATGGAAAACAACGTTTCATGGCATGGTTCAGCACCTAACAAGGAGCAGTATGAGCAGGCTGTGGCAGAAATAAACGAACAGCTTAAAAGTCTGGAGGGTTAAGCAATGGCAGAATTGAAGAAGAAAGCTACAAGAGAAAGCTACGGCGAGGCTCTTGCAGAGCTTGGCGATAAGTACGATAACCTCTATGTTTTTGACGCAGACCTTGCTGCTGCAACAAAAACAGGTATATTCAAAAAGAAATTCCCTGACAGATTTTTTGACTGCGGTATCGCCGAGTCAAATATGATGGGCGTTGCAGCAGGTATGGCTGCAACAGGCAAGATACCATTTGCTTCTACATTTGCAATGTTCGCCGCAGGCAGAGCATTTGAGCAGGTAAGAAACTCTATCGGTTATCCTCACCTCAACGTGAAGATAGGTGCAACACACGCAGGTATCTCTGTAGGCGAAGACGGTGCAACACATCAGTGCAACGAGGATATCGCTCTTATGAGAACTATCCCTGGCATGGTGGTAATAAACCCTGCCGACGACGTTGAAGCAAAGGCTGCCGTTGAAGCCGCTATCCTCCATGAAGGTCCGGTTTATCTCCGTTTCGGCAGACTTGCCACACCTGTTTTCAACGACCCTGAAACATATAAGTTTGAACTTGGCAAGGGCGTTAAGCTCCGTGACGGCAAGGATATAGCTATCGTTGCAACAGGTCTTATGGTTTATGAGGCTATCGAGGCTGCAAAAACACTGGCATCCGAGGGTATCGAAGCAACAGTTATCAATATCCACACTATCAAGCCAATCGACGAGGATATCATCGTTGAGGCTGCAAAGAACACAGGACTTCTTCTCACAGTTGAGGAGCATAGCGTTATCGGCGGACTTGGCTCAGCCGTTGCAGATGTTCTTGCAGCAAGACACCCTGCAAAGCTTGTTAAGATCGGCGTTAATGACGAGTTCGGTCACTCAGGCCCGGCAGTAGATCTGCTCAAGGAGTACGGTCTGTGCGCAGACAATATCGTTGCAAAGGCAAGAGATGCTGTTAAGGCAAAGTAATAAAAACACCAAACGGACGGATATCTTCCGTCCGTTTTTTTGTACAAAAAAAGACACGCTTACGATCTTGTAAACGTGTCTTTTTTATGCTTTTACAGTGCCTGCATGAGTGTCGATAATGTTGTTTATACATATGTAAAGATAAGGCTTAAGCTCGCCAATGTCCACAGGCTCGTTGTAAAGTATGGACGAGTAGCAGGTTGAGCTTACAAGCTCAACTATCATGAATATCATGACCTCAGGCTGAACAATATCATATGGAGCGTCAGCTAGCATAGCGTCATAAATGTTGCGGAAGTCGATGTCATCGTCCTTTATAGGCGATGTAAGAGCGTGCTTGAAAACGCCCCAGCTAAGATTCTTTGCAATAAAAGTCAAAAGCGACTTGTTCTCGTTTAGCTGGTTGATGATGTTGTCAACAATAAAAATAATTCGTTCGTTAAAGGTGAGCTTCTTGCCGCTCGCATTTAATGCCTCGATAGCGTTTCTGAAAAGCTGTGACGACTTATGAGAAACAAGCTTGTTTCTTATGTCATATTTGTCCTTGAAATAAAGATAAAACGTTCCTTTCGCCACACCAGCGTTGTTCACGATGTCTGAAATAGAGGTCTTGCTCACTCCCTTGGTGGTAAAAAGACTAAAAGCCGTGTTAAGCAGAGAGTCCTCCTTTACCTTTTTATTGGTATCAAGCTTGCCCATTTTAACACGTCCTTCCTTATTATAATATATACAATTTGTATGCCACACATACACAGATTTACTGTGGTTGACACTATATTTATTATAATACAAATTCTTGTTAAAGTCAACTGAGCAAAATGACCAATAGTCAGTTATGACCGTTGGTCATTTTGTGCAACTCTACAAAAAGAATGACTAATGGTCATTTTACTATTGACTGTTGGTCATTTTTGATGTATACTATGAATTGTTAAAAGACCGAAAGGTCAAAAACTATGTGAAGGGAATGACATTTGATGCAGAAATTTGGCAGAGGAGTTGTAAAATTCCGAGTACCGATACTCATAGTCAGCGTTCTGCTGCTGATACCGTCAATATTCGGTTTTCTCAGCACAAGAATAAACTATGATATTCTTTCATACCTCCCGTCAGACATTGAAACCATGAAAGGTCAGGATATAATGCTTGACGAGTTCGGCAAGGGTGGCTTTTCGCTGGTAATGCTTGACGGCATGGACGATAAGGACGTTGAAAAGGTCAAGGAGAAGATCGAAAAGGTAGACCACGTTTGCGATGTTCTCTGGTATGACACCTTGGCAGACGTTTCACTTCCAAAGGAAGTTCTTCCTGATGATATTTACGATTTCTTCAATACAGATAACTCCACAATGATGGCTGTCTTTTTTGACGAAGCGACCTCCGCTGATGGCTCACTTGAAGCTGTCAAGGAGATAAGAAGCATCGCTGGTGAGCAGTGTTTTGTAAGCGGTATGTCGTCAGTCGTTGAGGATATCAAGGATCTGACAATGCAGGAAGCTCCGATGTATGTTGTTATCGCAGTAATACTTACAAGTATCATACTTGCACTTACAATGGATTCGTTCCTTATCCCACTGTTCTTTATGCTCAGCGTGGGCATGGCGATAATCTATAACATGGGAACGAACTTCATACAAGGCGAGATATCGTTCATCACCGAAGCTCTTGCAGCCGTGCTTCAGCTTGCGGTAACGATAGACTACTCGATCTTCCTGTGGCACAGCTACAAAGAGGAGAAAGAAAAGCACCCTGGTGACAACAAAGAGGCTATGGCAGTCGCCATCGGCAAAACTATCACCTCAGTTGTTTCAAGCTCCATAACAACAGTTGCAGGCTTCCTTGCACTTTGCTTCATGAGCTACGAGCTTGGCATGGACATGGGTATCGTAATGGCAAAGGGCGTTGTTATTGGCGTTATCTGCTGCATAACAGTTCTCCCGTCAATGATACTTGTCTTCGATAAGGCACTTGAAAAAACAATGCACAAAGACCTTGTTCCAAGCCTTGAAAAGCCTTCAAAGTTCATTATCAAGCACCATGCAGCATTTATCGTACTCTTTATAGTTGTACTTATCCCTGCCGTATATGGTCAGATAAACACCAATGTCTACTATAACCTGACAGATACTCTTCCAAAGGATCTCAACAGTGTTATCGCAAACACAAAGCTAGATGAGGAATACAACATGGCAACGACCCATATGCTCCTGGTTGACGCTGATATGAAGCCAAAAGAAGTAAACTCCATGCTCGACGAAATGGGCAAGGTTGATGGTGTAAGCTTCTCAATGTCACTGGATACTCTTATCGGTCCGTCTATCCCTCGTGAGATAGTTCCTGATTCAGTAACAAAGATACTCAAGAGCGACAAATGGCAGCTTATGCTAATAGGTTCTGAATATAAGGTAGCTTCTGATGAAGAGAATGCCCAGATAGATGAGCTTAGCAAGATACTTAAATCCTACGATAAGGACGGAATGCTTATCGGTGAGGCGGCTGCTACAAAAGACCTTATCGACATAACAGACCATGACTTCAAGGTAGTAAATATAGTTTCTATCGCCGCTATCTTCATCATCATTCTTATTGCACTGCGTTCAGTTTCACTGCCTATTATTCTGGTAGCCGTTATCGAATTTGCTATCACAGTAAACATGGGTGTTCCGTGCTTTACGAATACCACCATACCGTTCATAGCGTCGGTAGTAATCGGTACTATCCAGCTTGGTGCAACAGTTGACTACGCTATCCTTATGACAACAAGATATAAGACCGAGCGTAACGCAGGCAAAGATAAGCACGAAGCTGTCACTATCGCACTCACCACTTCAATGAAGTCTATCATGGTCAGCGCACTTGGCTTCTTCGCTTCAACATTCGGCGTTGGCGTATATTCAAGCGTAGATATGATCTCACAGCTTTGTACGCTCATGTCAAGAGGTGCAATAATCAGTATGATAACTGTTATCTGCATACTTCCTTCAATGCTTATGCTGTTCGATAAGGTAATAATCAATACAACAATGGGCATGAAGAAAAAAGAAAATAAGCTTTATAAGCTTCCTGAAATAAACTAATTCGTAAAGGAGATATAGTTATGAAAAAGTATTCAAGAGTTCTTGCAGGCATACTTGCCGTACTTCTTTCCGCAGGCTGCACAGGTCTTTATGCAGCAGCTCAGTCAGACAGCTCTTCCGCTGCCGACAGCACTGCCTCAACAACAAAGAACGAATCAGATAAAAAAGATACAAAAGATACAAAGAAAGCTGATAAGTCTGACAGTGATACAGAAAAGCAGGCTAAGGAAGAAACAGTTTATGTTATCACTGACGCTTCCGGCAACAAGACAAAAACAGTCGTTTCCAACTGGCTGAAAAACCCACAGGGCGTAAAGAAGCTGGAGGACGTTTCCGACCTGACAGATATCGAGAATGTTAAAACAGACGAGGGCTTTACAGCCAATGGTGATAAGCTCACATGGGATACCGAGGGCGGAGATATCTACTATAAGGGCTATACCGATAAGGCACTCCCGGTTGATGTAAAGGTAACATATACCCTTGACGGCAAGGAGATAAAGCCTGAGGACCTCGCAGGCAAGAGCGGTAAGCTTACAGTAAGATATGACTATACGAACAACGATAAGAAAACTGTCAAGATAAACGGCAAGAAAACAGATATCTATGTTCCATACCTTATGGCAACAACAGCTATCCTTGATACTAACGTTTATTCAAACGTTGAAGTAACAAATGGCAAGCTCATTTCAGACGGAAGCAGACAGATACTTATAGGCGTTGCAATGCCTGGCCTTACAAAGAGCCTTGATCTTCAGGATAACGAAGATATCGAGATACCGGAGTACGTTGAGTTCACAGCAGACGTAAAGGACTTCGAGTCAACGACCTCTCTCACAGTCGCAACATCTGACATCTTCTCAAAGCTTGACCTTAGCGATATCGGTGATGCTGACGATCTTCAGGATAAGCTTGATGAACTTTCTGATGCTACAGACGAGCTTGTAGACGGCACAGCAGAGCTTTACGCAGGCATCAAGAAGCTGTCCGATTCCTCAGGAACACTTATCACAGGTATCGACAAGCTTTATTCAGGCTCTAAGTCACTTGACGATGGTGCAAAGACACTTAACAGCGGTGCAACAAAGCTTCGTGACGGAGCAAAGACCCTTGATTCTTCCACAGGTGAGCTTATGAGAGGTATCTCCACAGCCCACAGCGGTTCAACAGCCCTCCTCGGTGGTTTCGATCAGGTAAACAGCGGTATGTCAACCTTGAAGAACGGCTCATCATCACTTTCAAGCGGACTTTCACAGGTATCCTCAGGCGCACAGCAGGTAAATAACGGTGCTGCAAGTCTTGCCGCAGGCACAAATAAGCTTGTTACAGGCGTAGGCGACCTCCAGACAGGCTCTAAAAACCTTGCCGCAGGCACAAAGCAGACCTATGACGGTTCAACTGCACTGAAAAAAGGCGTTGCAACACTTAATGCAGGCGTTTCCACACTCTATGAAAAGGTGCAGACACTCCCTGCAAGCGTTGAACTTCTTTCAAATGGCATAACAAAGGTAGATAACGCACTTACACAGTCTATCGCATACGACCAGCAGGTACTCGCAGGACTTGAGCAGCTTCTCGGCAATTACGAGGAAGGCTCAGCAGAGTATACGAACATAAGCAATATGATAGCAGCCGTAAATGGCTCTATCCAGTATCAGCAGGGCGCACAGAGCGGCCTTGGCGATGTTTCAACAGGTGTCGGCACAATGGCTACCGAGGGCAAACAGCTTGTTGACGGTGTAACTCAGATATACAATGGTCTTAACGATAAGAAGAAAGGTCTTGTCGCAGGCGTTGATAATTTGAATACAGGACTTAAAACAGTAAACGAGGGTGCTTCTGCTCTTAAAACAGGTATCGGCACACTTGCTAAGTCCAGCAAGGATCTTAACAATGGTGCAGCTACACTTTCCGCAGGTACAAAGAACCTCTCCGCAGGCGTAAACTCAGCACAGGCAGGCGCAAGCAAGCTTGATAAGGGTGTTGACAGCCTGAACTCAGGCGTATCAAAGCTTTCAAACGGTGCAAAGACTCTTGACAGCGGTCTTGGTCAGCTTGACAACGGCAGCAAGCAGCTAAAAGACGGTACTGCAACACTCTATTCATCACTTGTAGAGCTTGCACAGGGTACAACAACACTTTCAAGCGGCAGTGCAGAGCTGTTCAGCGGTATCGGTCAGCTCAAAGACGGCAGCTCACAGCTTTCATCTGGTGTTAAGAAGCTTGAAAGCGGTGCAAAGACCCTTAAAGACGGCATGGCTAAGTATAAGGACGAGGGCATCGGCAAGCTCCTTGACATCTACAACAACGACCTCAAGGGACTTATCGACAGACTTGACGCTCTCAAGACAGCAGCCGAGGATTCAACAACATTCTCAGGCGCAGCCGATGGCGTTGAAAGCTCAGTTAAGTATATTTACGAAACTGCGGCTATTGAAAAAGCAGACGAGTAATTTTTACTTCCCACACATAGCAAAGACCCCCTTGGACAGAAATGTCCGAGGGGGTCTTTGTATTTATAAACGTATTATCTGTAAAAAAAAACGGACGGAATCTCTCCGCCCGTTTTATATATCCTACTGTCTTAGATAAACGCCGTTTTCTTCGATGTAGTCCTCCATGTCCTGCTTGTATTCAAGATCAAGAGAATCTTTAGGAAGTGCTTTCAGTGCTTTCTGACCAATGTCTTTTCTGAAATGCTCTCCCTCGAACTTTATCTTGGAAACAGCCTCGTAAGACTTGTCCAGTGCGCCCTGAAGCGTGTAAGCATTGCAGGTAACACCCAGAACACGACCGCCGTTTGTGTAGAATTTGCCGTCCTCGTACTTAGTGCCTGCATGATAAATAAACGCTCCGTCTACCTGACCCTTGTCGTCCATACCGAACATCTCGATACCCTTTTTGTACTTAACAGGATATCCTCCGCTGGCCATAACAACACAAGTGCAGTAACCCGACTTCCAGCCGATCTTGACATCAGCCAGCCTGTGTTCATAAATAGCCTCAAATATCTCGCAAAGATCACCCTCCAGCATAGGAAGAACTACCTGCGTTTCAGGGTCGCCGAAACGGCAGTTGTATTCAATTACCTTTGGACCATTAGAGGTGAGCATAAGTCCGAAATACAAACAGCCCTCAAAAGTCCTGCCCTCAGCATTCATTGCATTGATAGTTGGCAGGAAGATCTTCTCCATGCACTCCTTGGCAATGTCCTCAGTGTAGTAAGGGTTAGGTGCAACAGTACCCATTCCGCCTGTGTTCAGACCCTTGTCGCCGTCCAACGCTCTCTTGTGATCCATTGAAGAGATCATAGGAACAACAGTCTTGCCGTCAGTGAATGAAAGCACAGAAACCTCAGGACCTGTGAGATATTCCTCCACAACGATAGTGGAACTGCTCTCACCGAACTGCTTGTCATCTATCATTGAGTGTATAGCCTCCACAGCCTCTTTCTCACTCTCCGCCAGAATAACGCCCTTGCCAAGTGCAAGTCCGTCAGCCTTTATAACAGCAGGGTATGTGTTCTGTTCCTTGACATATTTTATAGCGTCCTCACTGTTTGTGAACACCTCGTATTTGGCTGTAGGAATATTGTATTTCTTCATAAGATCCTTAGAAAAGACCTTTGAACCCTCGATTATAGCCGCATTTTTCTTAGGACCAAAGGTCTTGAAACCCTCAGCCTGCAAAGCGTCTACCATTCCAAGTACAAGCGGATCGTCAGGTGCAACAGCCACCATGTCTACTTTAAGCTTCTTTGCCAGAGCCACAACGCCCTCGATATCCGTTGCCGCAACATCAAAACATTCTGCATAGCGTGAAATGCCACCGTTTCCGGGTGTGCAGTAAAGCTTTCCTACCTTAGGGGACTCCGCAAGCTTCATAACGATAGCGTGTTCACGTCCGCCTCCGCCAACAACTAATATGTCCATTTTCAGACCTCCTCAGTGTGTTTTTCCAATTATAACAATACCGCACACCTATGCTGTGCGGTATCGTCATTTATTTACTTCGTATATTATTACTTAAGCTCAAAGCTGTCAAGAACTGTCTTGAACTCGTCAGAAAGCTTGCTGTAAGCGTTCTCGCTTGCACCATATGTGATAACAACAAGGTTGCCGTTGTCAGAAGTGATTATCTGATTGAGCAATACCTTCTGTGAGCCGATCTCGCCTGTTACGTCAACAATGTAAGCGTCCTTGCCTGCAAACTTATCTTCCTTGTCGTTTGTAACAGTGTAGCCGTCCATGGAATTATATGTTTGCTTGATCTGGTCAGCATAATCACTTGCTGTAAGACCATTGAGCAGATCGTTTGACATTGAGATAACGTTGATAGAAGCAGACTCAAGCTCAGCATCATCGCCTGCGTCAGCGTATGTGAACATTACGTCAACACCAGCGGACTCCTGCATTGCCCACTTCTTTGAGTCGATCTTGAAAGTATACAGATCGCTTGTGTAAACGTCATTCTCATATGTGCCTTTAGCCTCGTCGCCAGTGCTTGTTGTGTCGTCAGCAGAAGTTGTTGTGTCAGCAGCTGACTCCTCAGGTGCAGCAGTTGTAGTTGTTGTGTCAGCCTTAGACTCGACAGCAGGTGCGGCTGTAGTTGTAGTTGTTGTTTTAGCCTCAGCCTTTGACTCACTGCTTGAATCGCTTGACTCTGAGCAGCCTGTAACTGCAAATACCATTGACAGTGCCATGAGTGATGCAAGTAACTTTTTCATAATAAATTTCTCCTTTTCTTCTTGACCTTTATTGTTTTGCATTAATGCGCAGAAATTAGTGATGGAATAATCTAATTCCAGTGAATGCCATTGCCATGTTGTACTTGTTGCAAGTCATGATAACATGATCGTCCCTGATAGATCCGCCTGGCTCGGCAATGTAAGCCACACCGCTCTTTTTAGCTCTCTCGATGTTGTCGCCGAATGGGAAGAAAGCGTCAGAACCAAGGCAAACGCCTGTGTTCTTTGCAAGCCATTCCTTCTTTTCAGCCTCAGTGAGCACCTCAGGCTTTACCTTGAATGTGTTCTGCCATACGCCCTCAGCCAGTACATCATCATGCTCGTCAGAAATGTAAACGTCGATAGCGTTATCTCTGTCAGGACGTCTTATGTTGTCAACGAACTGAAGTCCCAGAACCTTTGGGTGCTGTCTGAGCCACCAGATGTCAGCCTTGTTTCCTGCCAGTCTTGTGCAGTGTATTCTTGACTGCTGACCTGCACCGATACCGATAGCCTGACCGTCCTTTACATAGCAAACGCTGTTAGACTGTGTGTATTTAAGTGTGATAAGTGAGATAACAAGATCAGTTTTCTTGTCCTCAGGGATCTCCTTGTTGTCTGTCACGATATTTGTGAGCATATCGTTGTCTATTTTCAGCTCGTTTCGACCCTGTTCAAAAGTTACGCCGAAAACCTGCTTTCTCTCAATAGGTGCAGGAACATAGTTCTCATCTATCTTGATGATGTTGTATGTACCCTTTCTCTTTGACTTGAGAATCTCAAGAGCCTCGTCAGTGTAGCCAGGTGCAATGATACCGTCAGAAACCTCTCTCTGGATCATCTTTGCAGTGCAAGCGTCACACTCGTCAGAAAGTGCAATAAAATCGCCGTATGATGACATTCTGTCAGCACCTCTTGCTCTCGCATAAGCGCTTGCAAGTGGAGTAAGCTCGCCCAGATCGTCAACAAAATATATCTTCTTTTCGACCTCGCTCAAAGGCTTGCCGATAGCAGCACCCGCAGGTGAAACGTGCTTGAAAGAAGTTGCCGCACACATACCTGTTGCCTTTTTAAGCTCTCTTACCAACTGCCAGCCGTTGAATGCGTCAAGCAGATTGATGTAACCGGGCTTGCCGTTGAGTACCTCGATAGGGAGATCCTTGCCATCCTCCATAAATACTCTTGACGGCTTCTGATTAGGGTTGCAGCCGTATTTCAAAAGCATTTCATTTGCCATAATTTTTACCTCCGTTTATTTAACCTATTCACTCCGCAGATATTACTTGCTGTACTTATTAACTATCTTAGAAACAGCCTTGCCGCTTGCAATGTCAATGTATCTTACAAACAGCGATACCTTGTTGTCCTCGTTGAGCGCTTCCCAAAGCTTGCCAGTGAACTCCTCAATATCGTTAGGTATCTCCACCTTCTTAGGCTCGCCCTCAAAGCTTGGCAGAGGATTGCCGTCACCCATGTAAGTGTGGATAAAATGACCCACGCCGTTAAGAGGGTTGGTGTATGTGTAAGTAAATCTCTCGCAGCAGTCAGGGTTGCCGTCAGCGGACTTGAGTATGCTCATAGCATAATTATATGCGCCGTTCTCAACGTGCATGATACCTGAAATACGAGGAGTGTAGTTTGGAGCGTCGTCCTCATACTCTCTCGTCCTCAGTGACTGCTCAAAAGTATGCTGCTTGTCCATAAGCTCGTAAATAGTGTCCGTCTGATCGCCGTTTGTAACGATAGTCTTGTTTCCAAGCACACGAACAGGGGAGTATATAATAAGGTGTGGGTCAGAAAGCTTGCTAGGGTCAGCAGCTTCTGTCTTGATGCCGTCCTCAGTTTCCGTGAAAACTCTGTTTCTGGAATTAACACTTCTGCCCATGATAAAATAAGCAGTCACAGCACTCTTTCCGTCAGCAGACTTGCCTATAACTATCCCTCTGCCCGGATATGAGTTGCTTTTAAGCTCGTCATAAATATTAAGGGTCTTCATAACTTGTCCTCCATAATTTTTCTCAGTCTTTAAGGTCAACGTAAGCCTTGCCGTCCTTAATTCTTATCCTGTCCTCGCAGAACAGCGAAACCGCCTTAGGCAAAAGCTTCCATTCAACGTTTTCCATTATCTTCTTCTGTAAGCTTTCAGGCGTCTCGTCATTTGCAACATCTACAGCGCCCTGCAAAATAATAGCTCCGGCATCAGCCTTTTCGTTTACAAAATGTATAGTCGCACCCGATACCTTTACACCATATTCAAGAGCCTTTTCGTGAACTCTAAGTCCGTAAAAGCCCTCGCCGCAGAATGACGGTATCAGCGCAGGGTGAACGTTTATTATCCTGTAAGGATAAGCCTTTGTAACGCATTCGTCAAGAATGACCATAAATCCGGCCAGCACCACAAGGTCAGCACCTTGTCTGTTAAGCTCAGCCAGAATAGCCTCGCTGTAACTCTTGCTGTCAGCATATTCCTTTCTCGGAATAATGACAGTGCCGATACCTGCATTTTTCGCCCTCTCCAGAGCATAAGCACCCTCCTTCGAGGATATAACGCAGGTTATCTTGCCGTTTTTTATAATGCCGCTTTTTTCAGCGTCAATAAGCGCCTGTAGGTTTGTTCCGCCGCCCGAAACAAGAACGCATATCTTCTTCATATCTCTTTACCCTTAGCAGATGATAACGCCCATGTCAGAGTCAACAAGCTCGCCCAGAACGTAAGCTTCTTCGCCTGCCGCCTTGATAGCTTCGATAGCCTTGTCAGCGTCAGCCTTGTCAACAACAACTGTCATACCAACGCCCATGTTGAATGTGTTGAACATATCTCTCTCAGGAATGTTTCCTGTCTTTGCGATAACGTCGAAAATAGGAAGCACCTGAACGTCGCTTCTTGCTATCTTAACAGAAAGACCGCTTGGAAGTGAACGTGGAATGTTCTCATAGAATCCGCCGCCTGTGATGTGAGATATAGCCTTTACCTTAACAGAATCTAGCAGGCTCATAACAGCCTTTACATAGATCTTTGTAGGTGTGAGAAGTGTCTCGCCAAGTGTCTTGCCAAGCTCGTCATAGTGAACAGAAAGAGTCTTTTCGTCAACGCTGAATACCTTTCTTACCAGTGAGAAGCCGTTTGAGTGAACACCGCTTGACTTTATAGCTATCATAACGTCCCCGGCCTTCTGAGTGCTTGGGTCAAGTATCTTGTCCTTGTCAACAACGCCAACAGAGAAGCCTGCAAGGTCATATTCGTCAACAGGGTAGAAACCAGGCATCTCAGCCGTTTCGCCGCCGATAAGCGCACAGCCTGACTGTACACAGCCCTCTGCTACGCCAGAAACTATCTGAGCTATCTTCTCAGGATAGTTCTTGCCAACAGCGATGTAGTCAAGGAAAAACTGTGGCTTTGCACCGCAGCAGATAATGTCGTTTACGCACATTGCCACGCAGTCGATACCAACTGTGTCATGCTTGTCCATAAGAAAAGCTATCTTGAGCTTTGTGCCAACGCCGTCTGTGCCTGAAACGAGAACAGGCTTTGTGATACCTGTCATGTCAAGCTCAAACAGACCGCCGAAGCCGCCGATGCCGCTGAGAACACCGCTCGTCATGGTCCTTGCAACGTGCTGCTTCATAAGCTCAACTGCCTTGTAGCCTGCCGTTACGTCAACGCCTGCTTCCTTGTAGCTGTTTGAAAAACTGTTTGTATTCATGATAAAATATCCTTTCAGTTATTTACTTCTTTTCCGATATCTTCGATTCAAATTTGTCCTTAGGCATATCCTTAGGAACTTCGATAGGGTATTTCTCTGTAAAGCAGCCTACGCAGAAATCACACTTTGAATTTCCCGCAAGCTTTTTAACGCTTTCAACACTGAGATATCCCAAGCTGTCTGCACCGATATATTCGCATATTTCTTCATTGGTCATCTTGCAGGCGATAAGATTTTCCTTGCTGTCTATATCCGTTCCGAAATAGCATGGTGCAATGAATGCAGGGGAGGAGATACGAACGTGAACTTCCTTTGCACCTGCGTCCCTCAGCAGCTTGACTATACGTCCCGAAGTCGTTCCTCTGACGATACTGTCGTCTATCATAACGACCCTCTTGCCCTTAACAGTGCTTGAAATAGCGTTGAGCTTTATCTTGACGGAGTTTGTCCTCTCTGTCTGGCTAGGCTGAATGAACGTCCTGCCTATGTATCTGTTCTTGATAAATCCAATGCCGTATGGTATGCCGCTTTCCTGAGAAAATCCCAGCGCAGCGTCAAGTCCCGAGTCAGGCACGCCTATGACGATATCAGCGTCAACAGGGTGTTCTCTCCAAAGATATTTTCCTGCCCTGAGCCTTGCCATGTGAACGCTCGATCCCTCGATAACAGAGTCAGGTCTGGCAAAATATACATATTCAAATACGCATATAGTACCCTTTTTACCACAGTGAGTCGTGATAGAGTTCACACCGTTTTTGTCAATAACTATCATTTCACCTGGTTTAAGATCTCTTATGTATTCAGCGCCGATGCTGTCAAAAGCACAGGTCTCCGACGCTACCACATAGCCGTCGTCTATCTTTCCGAGGCAAAGGGGTCTGAAGCCGTCAGGATCTCTCGCCGCAATAAGCTTTGTCGGCGACATAACGAGCAGCGAATACGCACCCTTTATCCTGTACATAGCCTTTTCAAGCGCCGCCTGTATAGAAGGCTCTCTCAGACGTTCCTCGGTTATGGCATATGATATGACCTCAGTATCATTTGTGCTGTGGAATATCATGCCCTTGTTTTCATATTGCTCTCTAAGTTCTCTTGCGTTAGTAAGATTTCCGTTGTGAGCGATAGCCATAGGACCCTTTATGTGACGAACAACAAGCGGCTGAGCGTTTGAAGCATTGCAGTTGCCTGTAGTCGAATATCTCACATGACCTATGGCAATATTGCCCTTGCCGAGCCGTTCGAGAGTTTCCTTGTCAAAAACCTGATTGACAAGACCCACGTCCTTGTGATAGCTGAACACGCCGTCGTCGTTTACAACGATACCGCAGCTTTCCTGACCTCTGTGCTGTAATGCGTAAAGAGATACATAAGTCTGAGCCGCAACATCGCTTGTCTTGTTAGTATAAATGCCGAAAACGCCGCATTCTTCATGGATACCTGTTACCAATTAAATCATTCCCTTCCGTTCCAGCAGTAGGTGCAAAGCTCACAGCTTGGCAGACCCACAGCCTTTACAGTGCCTTCAAGCGACTGGAATTCAACAGAGGTAAGTTTAAGTCTTCTGCATATCTCGTCCCTGAGGAGCTTGCCACGCTCAGTGCTTGAATCGCTGTATTCTTCAATGTATTTAACTCCCTCGATACCCTCGTTCTCATCAATGATCTGTCTTGCGATAAGTTCAAGCTCCGAGGTGCTGCGTGAAAAGTTAAGATACTTGCAGCCATACATGATAGGAGGACAGGCTGATCTCATGTGGACTTCCTTTGCACCGTTCTCATAAAGAAACTCAACAGTTTCCCTCATCTGAGTTCCTCTGACGATACTGTCGTCAACGAACAGAAGCTTCTTGCCCTCGATAAGTTCGTGAACAGGTATAAGCTTCATCTTTGCAACTCTGTTTCTCATAGACTGGCTTGTTGGCATAAAGCTTCTGGGCCATGTAGGAGTGTACTTGATGAACGGTCTTGCAAAAGGTATGCCGCTTTTGTTTGCATATCCTATAGCGTGAGGAACGCCCGAATCAGGTATTCCGCAAACGAAATCAACGTCAGGGAGCCTGCCGTTTTTCATATCGTTCTCCGCCATTATCTCGCCGTTGCGTGTTCGCATAAGTTCAACGTTCACGCCCTCATAGCAAGCGGTAGGGTAGCCGTAATAAGTCCAAAGGAAAGTGCAGATCTTTTTCTTGTCTGTACCTTCGCTGAGGATATTGTAGCCGTCCTTGGTTATCTCAGTTATCTCTCCCGCCTTTAGTTCGTGACAGGTGGAGTATCCAAGCTTCTGATATGCAAATGATTCAAAAGAAAAGCAATATCCGTCAGAACGCTGTCCTATTATAATAGGAAGCCGTCCGTCCTTATCTCTGGCAACGATCATCGACTTGTCCGTCATTATTGCAAGTGACATCGTGCCTTCTATCTTGTCCTGTGCGTATCTTATGCCGTCAACAAAGCTGTCCTTCTGTGCGATCAGCGCACCGATAAGCCCTGCGGAATTGATAGCGCCGCTGCTCATTGTTTCAAAGTTTGCGCAGCCCTTTTCAAGCAGTTCGTCAGCCAGTTTAGCGGCATTTTGTATTACACCGATAGAGCACACTGCGTAAAGTCCTAACTTCGAGCGTACCATTATCGGCTGAGGATCTGTGTCGCTTATGCAGCCGATACAGATGTTTCCTCTCATTTTGTCAACGTCTTTTTCAAATTTAGTACGAAATGGTGAGTTTTCAATGCTGTGAATATTTCTCTGAAAGCCAAGCTCAGGGGAGAATGAAGTCATTCCGCCCCGCCTTGTGCCTAAGTGTGAATGATAGTCGGTCCCGAAGAAAACGTCCTGAATACAGTCATTAGCTGAAACAGCTCCGAAAAAACCGCCCATAAAAATTATTCTCCCATTACTCTCTTTATCATCTCATGGTAAGCCTCTTCAACGCCGCCCATGTCTCTTCTGAATCTGTCCTTGTCGAGCTTCTCATGTGTCTTAGAATCCCAGAAACGGCAAGTATCAGGTGAGATCTCGTCAGCAAGAAGTATCTTTCCGTGGAATCTGCCGAACTCGATCTTGAAGTCGATAAGGTCAATGCCGATGTTCTTGAAGAAGCCAAGCATGAACTCATTTACCTTGAAAGCATACTTTGTGATATCCTCGATCTCTTCCTCAGTAGCAAGACCAAGACCAAGAGCATAATACTTGTTGATGAATGGGTCGCCAAGCTCGTCGCACTTGTAGCTGAACTCAAGTGTAGGCTGCTTGAGCTTTGTGCCTTCCTCGATACCGAGCTTCTTTGAGAAGCTTCCTGCTGCAACGTTTCTTACGATAACTTCCAGCGGAACGATCTCGACCTTCTTAACGATAGTCTCTCTGTCAGAGATCTCCTCAACAAGATGAGTAGGGATACCCTCTTTTTCAAGAAGCTTGAACATATAGTTTGTCATTTTGTTATTGATAGCACCCTTGCCAACGATAGTGCCTTTCTTCTCGCCGTTGAAAGCAGTAGCGTCGTCCTTGTAATCAACGATAACAAGATCAGGGTCGTTTGTAGCGAATACTTTCTTAGCCTTGCCCTCATAGAGCTGTTCTGTCTTTACAATGTTTTCCATAGATTTATTCCTCCATAAAATTATTTACATTATTTATATGATATACCGAAAACATATCCACTGCCGTTTTAATATGTAGGTGCGAACATCGTTCGCACGCCGACAGCAGAACTTCCCCGATATATCAAATATAACATACAGCCGAGCTATATGTCTGTATCAAAAAATCAAAGCGCAGCAAGCTTGTCCTGTAAAGCCTTGTCCTTAGCCACAACGCCGTCTATCATATCCTGCTTAGCCTTTTCAAGCTTCTCAGCCAGACCCTCGTCAGAAAGAGCAAGCATCTGAATAGCAAGTATAGCAGCGTTCTTAGCGCCGTCAACTGCGACAGTGGCAACAGGGATACCGCTAGGCATCTGAACGGTAGCAAGCAGAGCGTCCATGCCGTCGAAGTTAGCACCCTTGCAAGGGATACCGATAACAGGAAGCGTTGTGTGACCTGCAATAACTCCCGCAAGATGAGCCGCCATTCCGGCAGCGCAGATTATAACTCCGAAGCCGTTTTCCTTAGCCTTGTCAGCAAAATCGCTTGCAAGCGCAGGCGTTCTGTGAGCAGACATAACGTGACATTCGTAAGGAACACCGTAAGCTTTAAGTTCAGCAACAGCCTTGCTGACAACAGGAAAATCGCTGTCAGAACCCATTATTACCGCAACTTTTTTCATAAATTTATACCTCCAAGTAAAACAAAAAATTACAAATAAAAAACTGCAACAATGGCGTTGCAGTTTTAGTCAGTGCATAATTAGATTGTTAGAGTGCAAAAAATCAAGGCAGGACGCAATTATACTTAAAGACCTACCCATAAAAGAATATGTAATTGATGAAAAACAGCACATTTCAGTCATACATCTCTCCTGAATACATACAAAAAATACTGCACAATATTACCAGACAGTAAAGCGGAGCAAAACTGTCTGCGAAAGCTTTTTTTACTGATTTTCTCCATAACAGCATACAAAGCCTTACAATAATATTGTACAATATTTATAGATAAATTTCAACACATATTTATATAAAATTTATATCAATTAATCTTTGATTTATTGTGAAATTTGTCTACATTAACTTTTTGTTCAGAAAATACTTGTATCAGTGATCTGACCGTTTGACAAGCTGTTGACGAGACCACGCATTTCCTCTTTGGAGCGAATACAGTGTGCCGAGTCGATTATCTGCTGTCTTTGAAGCGGATCCAGCTTAGCAAAGTAAGCATATGCCGCAGGCACCTGAGCAAGAGCCATAGACAGCCCCAGCGGCAATTCCTGCCCGTGAGCAAAAGAGCTATTTTTCATTTTTATCACCTCCGCATATATTATTTCCCGGGCAATAAAAAATTAAACCCTTACGATTTTATATGTGATACTGCACAATTTATCACATCGTAATTTGTGCAAACAAATGATTTATCTTTTAATTTGACAACATTTCTGCAATTGTTGCATTTTTTATGCAATAAAAGTGGTGATTTTCGGGATAAGTATAAGGATATTATCCCAAATCGAATATCCTGCAAGGTAGCAGAGTATGAGGAAACATTCTGAGGG
>ULNF01032312.1_pt1 | contig 20607 bp, 20 predicted proteins | sample 1951851 | NCBI WGS metagenome assembly ULNF01 (sample SAMEA4835570, study PRJEB28245) | human gut metagenome | biome: gut microbiome; material: fecal sample | place: Denmark | collected 2008 | reverse complement strand
TGGCGGCAAATGTTAATATAAATCTGTGTAATTGTCTTGACAACAGTGATGAAAAGATTGGAAATTATTTTGTTTTATCAGAAAAAAATAAGATAATTGTCACTCAGAAAGATATAAGAAATGTTCAGCTCGCAAAGGGTGCAATACAGGCAGGTGTCGAAGTTTTGCTTGAAAAAGCCGGAATTACAATGAATGATATTGATAAAATAAAAATTGCAGGAGTGTTTGGAAAATTTATACATGCTTCATCTGCTATTTCATTCGGTTTACTGCCATCCTATCCGGACAAAATAGAATTTATAGGTAATGCCGCCGGAAACGGTGCGGCTAGGGCATTATTCGATGCAGATTTTGTGAAGAATACGGAAAAATTAACAGAAGAGATAAGACATATAGAACTTGCAGACGAAAATGATTTCCAAAATAAATTTTTGAATGCAATGGAGCTAAAAGAGTGGTATTATAGATAGTGTTGACTTATATAGTGTGATACTGTCTGTTCCGGGCGAAAACAGATGGTATTTTAGAATAAAGGCATAGAAGATATGCAATGTCTTAAAAAATTGAACGCTCAGAAAAGAGGAAGAATATGAAATTAGGTTTTATAGGTGCCGGAAATATGGCACAGGCAATGATAGGCGGAATATTGGCAAAGGGTATAGTGAAAAAAGATGAGATTATTGCATCAGCGGCAACTCAGAAAACAATAGATAAGGTTTCCGAAGAATTTGGTGTTAATGTTACACTTGATAATACTGAAGTTGCAAAGGCTGATATAGTATTTCTTGCCGTTAAACCTGTTTACTATCAGGAAGTTATAGATGAAATTAAATCTGTTGTAAATGAAAATCAGATAATTATAAGTGTAGCAGCAGGAAAGAGTGTAGAATGGGTTGAAAACGCTTTCGGCGGAGAGAAAAAGATTGTAAGAATTATGCCAAATACACCTGCTTTGGTAGGAGAAGCGGTTACTGCGATATGCCCTAACAAAAATGTAAGTGATGAAGAAAAAAAAGTGGTATCTGAACTTTTATCATCATTCGGTATTGCACAGTTTATAAATGAAAATATAATGGACGCAGTTATAGCTGTCAGCGGAAGTTCACCTGCATATGTATTTATGTTTATTGAGGCGATGGCTGATGCGGCAGTAGCTGAGGGAATGCCAAGAGCACAGGCGTATCAGTTCGCGGCACAGTCTGTTCTTGGAAGTGCTAAGATGGTTCTCGAGACTGGAAAGCATCCGGGAGAGCTTAAAGATATGGTTTGCTCACCTGCCGGAACAACAATTGAGGCTGTAAAAGTTCTTGAAGAGAAAGGGTTCAGAAGCAGTGTGATCGAAGCAATGAGTGCATGCGCTGACAAATCAAGAAATATGTAATTTTATGTTTTATACGGCTGTTTACATAAAAAATTAAAATAAAGCATATTATTAAAAAAATATATTTGCAATTAAGAGTTGCCTGGGAGTAGTTTTGTCAGATATATTAAAAAAGTTTCTCAAATATAAAGGATTTATAACTTTTGCAGCAGTAACGGTTGCTTTATGTATGTGTATAAATTATATTTGTACATGGGAAAGACAAACTAAATTTGAGTACAGATTTATATCGGGAATAAACAAAAATATTTCAAAGGAAAACGGTGCGGAAATTTTACGGGAATGTAAATGTTTTCCTGTTTTAAGACAGGGAAAAAGCACATGCTTTTTTGATGACGGGTATGGAGAGGGAAGAAGTTTCGGAGGAAACAGACATCATGAAGGGATAGACATTATGCCATCGGAAGATAAGGCAGGAAAATTTAAGGTGCGTTCTGTATGTGATGGTGTAGTTGAAAAAAAGGGATGGCTGAGACTCGGAGGGTACAGGGTCGGAATAAGAAGCAGACATGGGAATTACTATTATTATGCGCATTTAGACTCCTATAGAAAAGGTCTGAAATGCAATGATACGGTAAAGGCAGGAGAAATTATAGGATATATGGGGAATACGGGTTATGGTGACGAGGGAACAAGGGGTAAGTTTCAGGTACATCTTCATTTCGGGGTATATGTGAGAGATAAGGCAGGGGAGAAAAGTATCAATCCCTATTATTTATTAAAAAAACTGGAAAGCAGATAGCTTTGGAAAGGAAAACAGATATGGAAATACAGCTTTGGAGAGAAATATTGGAGCCTTATGGTCAGGCAGTAGACGAACTTGTCGTAAAATTCAATCATATTAAGCAGGAATATCAGAATGCAAGAATGTATTCGCCAATAGAGTCGGTTTCGGGAAGAGTAAAAAGTATATCAAGTATTATGGAAAAAACTCAGAGAAAAAATGTCAGGATAGAAGAACTGGAAGATAAGATAGAGGACATTGCGGGAATAAGAATAATATGTCAGTTTGTCGAGGACATAAATACCGTTGTAAAAATTATAAGAAAACGTGGGGATTTGGAAGTAAAGCAGGAGAAAGATTATATAACAAACAGCAAGCCGAGCGGTTACAGAAGTTATCATATAATAGCTTATTACACAGTGCAGACGATATATGGTCCCAAAAAACTTGAAGTTGAGATACAGATAAGAACGCTTGCTATGAATTTCTGGTCTACGATTGAACATTCGCTTCAATATAAGTATAAAGAACATATGCCGGAAGAACTCAGAAAGAGACTGCTTAGTGCGGCAGATGCGGTAGGAGTTCTTGATAATGAGATGGCTTCGGTCAGAGATGAGATTATGGATGCACAAAATCACAACAGACAGAAAGCTAATATTATTGCAGACATAGTAAGAAGTATAGAAGAACTGTATTATGTGGCAAATAAAAGAGAAGTCGAGAAAATACAGGATGAATTTTATAAGATATACAAACAAAATGATATGACTATGCTAAAACGTTTTAACAAACAGCTTGATATAATAGCAGAGACATATAGGGCGCAGAGTCTTAATGCACGCAGTTATAGTGTGATACAAAATCATTGATATTGAACTATGAAAGGGATTTTAAGATATGAAGATTTCAAGAGGTCAGCTTGGGTATTTGGAGTACAAAAAGAAAAGGGCAATTGCAGGAACAATAGCAATGGCAGTGCTTGGTATTATTGTATTTCTTGTCGGATTTTTTTTGAATGATATGTCAAACAGAAACATATTTACGGTTGTTGCGGTACTGTTTGCACTTCCGGGCGCGAAGTTTCTCGTTGCATTTATTGTAGCATTTCCATATCATACTGTTGGAAAAGAACAGTATGACAAAGTCAAAAAGCACCTTGGTGAGGGTATGGAATTGTATACCGATCTTGTCATTACATCATCAGAGAAAGTAATGAGCCTTGACTTTGTCGCAGTAGGAAACAATCAGGTTATAGGACTTACAAGTGACAAAAAGGTTGAGATTTCATATATAAGAAAGTATCTGACAGACGGTGTGGCAAATTGGGGCGATAACTATAAAGTTAAAATTGTGGAAAGTGAAAAACTGTTTTTAAATGAACTTGATAATGTAAAAGTTGTTGAAGCGGACGAAGAACAGGAAGAAAATGTGAAATCTTATATTGTCTCGCTTATTGTATAATTTGCTTTGGGTGCCTGTGAACATTTAAGCAGGAACCGGAGGACTAATTTGACGGAAAGGAAATACAAATGAGAGAGATAAGTGTGAGTGCGGTTGATGAGGGGCAAAGGCTTGATAAATATCTTACAAAATATATGCCTGAAGCACCTAAAAGCTTTTTCTATAAAATGATGCGGAAGAAAAACATTGTTTTAAATGGGAAAAAGGCTGCCGGTATGGAAAAATTGTGTGACGGAGATAAGATAAAATTATTTCTTGCGGATGAAACCATAGATAAATTCAGAAATGCGGATAAATATGGGAAAAATGCAGATGGCAGTACAGCAAAGCCAAAGTTTAAGCTTAACGTTATATTTGAGGATGATGACATACTTGTAATAAATAAACCGGTTGATATGCTCTCGCAGAAAGCCGATAAAAACGATGTTTCGCTTGTAGAATATATATCGTGGTATCTCGATGAAAATAAGCATGAAGAGGACAGAGGATTTAAAGGTTTTAAAGCAGGAATATGCAACAGACTCGACAGAAATACGAGTGGTCTTATAGTTGCAGGTAAATCAATAAAAGGTCTGCAGTGCATGAATGAAATTTTTAGAGAGAGAAAGTTAAAGAAATTTTATTTGTGTATTGTCAAAGGACGGTTAGACGGTTTTAAGCGTATAGACGGGTATCTTACAAAAAATGAAAACCATAATACTGTAAGCATTTCAAGAGAAATGACTGAGGGTGCATTTAAGATAGTGACGGAATATGAACCGTTAGGCTATGGAAAGCTGCAGGGGGAGACATACACCTTGCTTAAGGTGCACCTTGTAACGGGAAAATCACATCAGATAAGAGCGCATTTAAAGAGCATAGGACATCCTATAGTAGGCGATTCAAAATATGGCTACAAAGATGTATATAAAATATTCAGAAAAGAATTTAACTTGAGACATCAGATTTTGCATGCATGGAGACTTGAAATGTCGGATGATGAGATAGTACCTGAAAAATATAAAAACAAAGTATTTCAAGCGGAATTGCCAAAAGAATTTCTAAAGATACTGGGCGGACTGGGTATTGATAAAAAATTTTTAGAATAAAAGATTTTTTAATCGGATATTGATAAAGAGAGGAGGATGTTATGGGAGCATGGAATTCGAGAGGGCTCAGAGGTTCAATGCTTGAGGAGGCTGTAAATTTTACAAATCAGAAATACAGTCAGGAAAATCTGGCACTTGTGCAGAAAATACCGACACCCATAACGCCGATAGAAATTGATAAGCAGACAAGACATATAACACTTGCCTATTTTGAACAGAAAAGTACGGTTGATTATATAGGTGCGGTGCAGGGAATACCTGTCTGTTTTGACGCAAAAGAGTGCAGAACAGGGACATTCCCGCTTCAAAATATACATGAGCATCAGATGAGCTTTATGGAAAATTTTGAAAGGCAGCAGGGGGTGGCTTTCTTTATCATTATGTTTACGGGGGCGGGAAGATGTTTTTATGTTCCGTATCGTGATGTGAAAGTATTTTGGGACAGGGCAGCAAATGGAGGAAGAAAGAGCTTTAAGCTTGAGGAATTAAGAAGCGAATATGAAATAGAAATAACAAATCAGATATTTATACATTATCTTTCGCAGATAAACAGGGATTTGAGTGAGAGGGATGAGTAAAAAAAATTTACTAGACAAAAAATATACTTTATAATAGGAGTATACTAATGACTAAGATTGAAGGGGGTTAGAGTACTATGAGCGAAAATTTAAAAACAGAATTACTGAGTCAGGGTGTTGATTATGCGACAGCTCTTGAAAGATTTATGGGTAAAGAGGAGTTATATAAGAGATTTCTTGTAAAGTTTCTTGCTGATGACAATTTCAATCAGCTTGAGGCAAACATTGGATGTAGAAATATAGAGGAAGCATTTAAATGCGCACATACAATTAAAGGCTTATGCGGAAATCTTGGATTTGATAATTTGCTTGAAGAGGATGCTCAGATTGTAGAAATTCTCAGAAGTGGCTCGATGGACGGTGTCGAGGAATTATTTGAGACATTGAGCACAAAGTATCATAAACTTTGTGAGACAATAAAAAAATATGAATAATATAATAAACAGTGTCTTTTCTTTTATAATGACCGAAAATCAATATAAGATTTTTAGAAGTTATGTCAAATAAAAAGCTGTATATAGTATTGATGTACTGTATACAGCTTTTTAAATTACAAATTTTTTGATTGTATATTATTTCTTATATAATTATAAGTGAAGTACACGTTCCTTTATTTCCTGTGTTCTTCCCTGATTCCAAAATTGTGTTCCGATGTACCCGCAGGTTCTTCTTGCGACATTCATTTTATTTTGGTCTGTATTGCCACAGTTAGGACATTGCCATATTAGTTTGCCGCTTTCATCCTCAACTATCTGGATTTGACCGTTGTATCCACAGCATTGGCAGTAATCACTTTTTGTATTGAGTTCTGCGTACATTATGTTGTCGTAAATGTATTTTATGACTTCAAGTACAGCATCTATGTTATTTTCAAGATTTGGAACTTCAACATAGCTTACGGCACCACCCGGCGAGAGCTTTTGGAATTGTGCCTCGAATTTTAGTTTGTCAAATGCATTTATCGGTTCAGTTACATGTACATGGTAGCTGTTTGTGATGTAATTCTTATCGGTAACACCCTCAATTATGCCAAATCTTTTTTGGAGACATTTAGCAAATTTGTATGTTGTAGACTCAAGAGGTGTTCCGTAAAGGCTGAAATCTATATTTTCCTCTCTCTTCCATTGGCTGCAATAATCGTTAAGTTTTTCCATTATCTCCAGTGCAAAAGGTGTTGCGTCAGGCGAGGTGTGGGATTTTCCGGTCATATATCGTACACATTCACACAATCCGGCATATCCGAGGGAAATAGTTGAATATCCGTTGTAAAGAAGCTTGTCTATTTTCTCTCCTTTTTTTAGACGTGCGAGAGCTCCGTATTGCCAGAGAATAGGTGCAACATCTGATAATGTGCCTTTCAATCGGTTATGACGGTACATAAGAGCTTTTTTGCAAAGCTTCATGCGCTCATCAAATATTTTCCAGAATTTGTCTAAATCTTTTTCGGAAGAGCATGCAATATCGACAAGATTGACGGTTACAACACCCTGATTAAATCTGCCGTAAAATTTAGGTTTACCGTTTTCATCATGATATACTGTGAGGAAAGAACGGCATCCCATGCATGGATAGCAGTTTCCATCTTTCAAATCAAGCATGACTTTTTCGGAAATATAATCAGGAACCATTCGTTTGGCTGTGCATTTTGCAGCAAGTTCTGTGAGATACCAATATTTTGAGTTCTCTGATATATTATCTTCTTCAAGTACATAGAGAAGTTTCGGAAAAGCAGGCGTGATGTAAATGCCCTTTTCATTTTTTACACCCAGTATGCGTTGATTAAGAATTTCTTCTATTATCATGGCAAGATCTTTTTTGGTGCGTTCATCTTTTGCTTCATTAAGATACATAAATATTGTAACAAATGGAGCCTGTCCGTTAGTTGTCATAAGTGTTATGACCTGATACTGAATCATCTGGACACCTCGTTTTATTTCGTCTTTAACACGAATTTCAACGACTTTTTCAATCTGTTTCTTAGTGTAATTAAGACCGGCCGCCTCAAATTCGGATGTTACCTGTTTGAAATATTTTTTGCGGCTTACATCTACAAAAGGTGCAAGGTGTGCCAGCGAGAAACTCTGTCCGCCATACTGCGAGCTTGCAATCTGTGCAATACTTTGTGTTGCAATATTGCAGGCGGTCGCAAAGCTTTTAGGAGTGTCAATCATAGTCTCGCTTATCACGGTACCGTTTTGAAGCATGTCTTCAAGATTTACAAGACAGCAATTGTGCATGTGCTGGGCAAAGTAGTCCGAATCGTGGAAATGGATGATTCCCTGCTCGTGTGCCCTTACAATATCTTCCGGCAGCAGAAATCGTTTTGTAATATCTTTGCTTACCTCACCTGCCATATAATCACGCTGAACACTGTTTACAGTAGGATTTTTGTTGGAATTTTCCTGCATAACTTCTTCATTGTCACATTCGATAAGACTCAAAATCTGTTTGTCGGTCGAGTTGGATTTTCTGACAAGTGCCCTGTTATAGCGGTAGGTAATATATTTTCTTGCGAGTGCAAAGGCACGCTTGTTCATAATCTGGTCTTCAACTAAATCCTGGATTTCTTCAACATTCAGAGCTCTGTGCATATCCTCACAGATTTTTTCGACATTTGATGCTATTTCACATATCTGTTCTTCTGAAAGTCTCTCAATAGTAGGAACTTCGGTGTTTGCTTTACTGATAGCGGCAACAATTTTATCAGCATCAAATTCGTTTTCAGAGCCGCTTCTTTTAATGATTTTCATATAACTCCTGCTTTCTTCAATGGATTTTACATTATGATAATGCCACGGATTGCTTCATTGCTGTGCAATTTTTCAATCCTGCATCATCTTATTTATTTTTCTTAACTTTTGTATTTATATATCCAATCATCTCCTTTACAGATATTGAAGATTTATTTTTAGGGATGAAACGCATTGTCGGAAACGCATCGACTATACGTCTGCTTCCAAAGAATAAATGTCTTGTTTTAAGGATAGAATGACTTTTTTCGCGATATTGATTTAATTTGTCCTCTATAAGTCGGATTTTAGGTTCTTCAGTCACAGTTTCTCTAATAGAAGCAAGTTTTTCTCTGAGAGTATCTATTTTCTCACTCAGACCGATTTTAGCAAGAAAATCGTCTTTTAATGAACTAAGCTGCATTTCCTGAAGCTGTTGTTCAAGTTCCTGACGGAAAGAGTAGAGAGTTTCGAGCTGTTTCTTGAAATTTATTGTCTCGATAACCGTGTATGTCAAATCAATTGCAGATATAACGATAAGAACAGCAAGTATTTTCTGACCTGTACTCTCGGGGATAAGACTAATCAGCCATTTGGCAAAAGGCTCAAGCACATCAAATAAAAACAGTGTTAAGAAACCCCAGAACATTGAAGGGATAATTGCAATCCTGCCGTTTATGTTATATGGTGCGGTTGAATAATCCCACCATTTTGCATGAAATAATTTTTCAAGTACATATGAGGTGATATATTCGATTACGGTTGCAATAAGCATTCCTGCCACATACAGTAAAGATGGATACAGCGAGACAGGTCGTAAAAGTACATATACAAGAGTTGCACCTGTTCCGTAAAGAGGAAGCATCGGACCTACAAGAAAACCTCTGTTGACGGGCTTTTTTGTTCTGATGGAAACAAAAATACTTTCGTAAACCCAGCCTAAAATGCTGAAAACATAAAAATTCATCAGAATAAAATAAATAGAAAGACCCAATACCATATAAACCTCCAAAAAGTGATTTAGTAAACAATCGTATAATTGTTCTAAAGCGTTTTGATATAATGGTATCTTTTTTAGGGCAGTTAGTCAATAGGGACAGAATGGAACTAAAAATATAAAAAAATTAAAAAAAGTGCAATGAAAACAACTTGACAGCAGCTTTAAAAGTAAATATAATCAAATACATCTGGGGAGCTTAATGCTGAGAGGGATTTTATCCGACCCATATGACCTGATACAGTTAGTACTGTCGTAGGCAGATATTATTTATGTTGATTACGGTTTTTGTGTGATATACCGTTTGATATATATTTTTATAATTATGCATGGTCACTCCGGATTACGATTTTTATATCGGTTGCCCGGAGTTTTTATTTGGAAAAAATCTTCCCCTATACAACATATTTAAATGATGTTTGGGTCAAAAGGTATTTTGAGCTTTACATCATAGTAAATCACTACATAATTTAAGACAAATCGCTTGACGGAGGTAAAAAATGGAATACGCTACACAGATGGATGCCGCAAGAAAAGGCATTTATACAAAAGAACTTCTTGCAGTTGCGGAAGATGAAAAATTTGATAAGGATGAACTTATAAAACTTGTTGCAGAAGGAAAAGTAATAATTCCGGCAAACAAAAATCATAAATGTTTAAAGCCTAGCGGAATCGGAACAAAACTCAGAACAAAGATAAATGTCAATCTTGGAACATCAAGAGACTGGACTGATCTTGACATGGAGATGGAAAAAGTAAAAAGTGCAGTAGACATGGGTGCAGAAGCTATCATGGACTTGAGTTCATGCGGTGACACACAGGTGTTTAGACGCAAACTTACAAGTGAATGTCCTGCTGTTATCGGAACTGTTCCTATTTATGATGCAGTTGTATATTATAAAAAAGCACTTAAGGATATTACTGCAAAAGAATGGATTGATGTCGTGAGAATGCACGCTGAGGATGGTGTTGACTTTATGACTATTCATTGTGGAATAAACAAAGAGACTGCAAGAAAATTTAAGAGAAATAAAAGACTTATGAATATTGTTTCAAGAGGTGGTTCAATAATCTATGCATGGATGGAGATGACAGGAAATGAAAATCCATTCTATGAGTATTATGATGAAGTACTTGACATATGCAGGCAGTATGATGTGACAATGAGCCTCGGTGACGCATGCCGTCCGGGATGTCTCAAAGATGCCACAGATGCAGCTCAGATTGAAGAACTTATTGCTCTTTCAGAACTTACAAACAGAGCATGGGAAAAGGACGTTCAGGTGATGATAGAAGGACCGGGACATATGCCGCTTAACCAGATAAAAGCAAATATGGAAGTACAGCAGGCAATGTGCAAGGGAGCACCGTTCTATGTACTTGGACCACTCGTAACGGATATTGCACCAGGATATGACCATATTACAGCAGCGATAGGCGGAGCGATAGCTGCAACATATGGAGCGTCTTTCCTCTGCTATGTAACACCTGCCGAGCATCTTAGACTTCCGGATGTAAATGACGTAAAAGAGGGAATAATTGCATCAAAGATAGCCGCACATGCAGCAGATATAGCTAAAGGTGTTCCGGGAGCAAGAGACTGGGATGACAACATGGGACAGGCGAGAAAGAATCTTGATTGGGAGAAGACGTTTGAGTATTCAATCGACCCTGAAAAGGCCAGAGCATATCGAGCATCAGCAAAACCGGAGAAAGAGGACACATGTTCAATGTGTGGAAACTTCTGTGCAGTAAAGAATATGAATAAGATACTTGACGGAGAAATAGTATCTATATTTGATGAATAATTTAATCTGATTTTTGTAAAATATTAATGTAACGCAGGCTGAGTTTTTGTTTTCAGTCTGCGTTTATTTGTATAAAACTAAGAAGGTTTTATCAGTATTTCGTCGGTATTTTTTAAAATTTCATCCCATTCATTTTTAGCAAAATCATCATATATTGCTACTGTTTTACAGCCTGCCTTTTTTGCGGAAAGAATAGAATATAGTGCATCTTCATATACGATTGTATTTTCGGGTTTAAATCCGAGAGAAGAGGCTACATTTACAAAAGTTTCAGGCACGGTTTTATCTGTCTCAAAATCCTGACATGAAAAAAGTGTGTCGAAATATTCTAGGATGTTGAGACGCTTAAAAGCTGCTTCGGCACATTGTACAGGTGATGCCGATAAAAGGATAATTGTTTCACCGTTTTCATGAAGCTTTTTTAATAATTCTGTCATTCCGGGCTTTGCCGGTATTTCATTTTTATATTTATTAAAAGAAAAATCATAAATCTCTTTGATTATCTCGCCTACCGTTTTATCAAGTCCGAGTTCTATAAAATATTTTGCGGCATTTTCAAGTGTGTATGCCTCTATAAGTTTATTTACATCATCGTCATGTGGTATACCATATGATTCAAGATAATCTGATGCTATGGTTGCCCACATAGACATTGAATCAAGAATGGTTCCGTCCATATCGAAAATATGCAGCTTGTTATCCATAGTTACCTCCTTGCAAAGTGTTCCCACTGCTTATTATAAGCTGTTAAAGGGAAAACTGTTTCGTTGTTACAAGTCAATAATAACATACAGTATTATAAAATAACAAGAAAGGGGGAGGCGTTTATTTGTATTAATAAAAATATTTCAAAAATATTTGATTAATTTTGTCCAAAAACAAAAAATTTGTGGTTATTATAACTAAAAGGATCGCTCTAAATATGTTAAGAAAGAAAAAAGGGATACAGATGGAAGAACTTTTGACCACATTAGAGGATGCTCGTGTTGAAGCATCGCCAGAAAGAGCAAATGAAACTTATACTAGGGAGGGATGTTATGTTTAAAAAGACAGTAAGAAATGCTGTGATAATAGCATTTGCAGCAGTTATACTTTTGGGAGGAGCTGCATTTTCACTGAATAAGTCACAGGTGGCAAAAAAAGTAAGTATAACAAAAAAAGTAAAAGTATATGAAAACACAGAAACAAACAAGTTACACCCCTATCTGAGTATTACCCGGTCGTTTTATTCAAAGAAATCTGAATCAGGGATGAGCAGCAGATGCTTTTTCTATAATATTAAAGAAAAGAAACTGGAACAAAAAGCAATAGTGCCATATAATTCGTCGAATCCGCTTACTCTGTATTCAACCAGAAATGATAAGATATACTATTCGGCATTTAGCGGAAAAGGGAAAGGAAACCAGATTTATTTAGATAATAATGGAACTGGAGAAAAAAAGACAGATCAGTTTGGTGATTTTAATTATTTGATCCAGTGCGGGAAACAATATTTTATGGCGGCTATATTACTAAAACATTACTGTATGGAACCAATTGTCTGTGATGCAGAGTTTCAGAATTGTAGCCGCGTTATGTTCGATAAGAAAGATGACCGTTTCACATGGATGGTAAGTACGGTTCCAAAGGAAAATAAAATAGTTTTCTCTTATTATTCAGACAATGAAATGAGAAAGGCAGATGACGAAGGTCGTAATGCACCTTCTAAAATTGTCATGCTCGATATGGAGACAAAAAAGACAGAAACTGTTTATAAAACGAAATATTATATAGACGGAATAGCGTGTGAGGGAAAAAAGCTGATATTAAGTTGTGCACCAAATGGACTTACTACTAGACAGAAACATAAAATCTATGAGGTAAATTTAGATACAAAAAAGCGTGTAAGACTAAAACTGCCTTTTTACATAATGGATCAAATGGCTCTCTATGACAATGTTCTGTATTTCTTAGGCTGGAAGGGAGACACAAGGGGCATATATGCTTACAATCTTACTACAAAAAAATATGATGTTATTATGAAAGAAGTAAAAGATGAATTTATCAATGGATTTTCATTAAATTATTAGTCTGCATTTGCCTATATTGAGTTTACTCGAATATAGGTAAATGCAGACTATCAAAAATGTATTATTTATATTTATTTGATAATATCTTTCATAATTGAAACAAGTTCTCTTGTGGCTTCGCCGGGGTCACTTGCTCCAAAAAGTGCGGAGATTACGGCAACTCCGTCTATATCGGTTCCCTTAAGTTCTCTGACATTAGAGTGGTCGATACCTCCGATCGCAACAACAGGAATGGAAACGCTGTTGCATATTTCTTTAAGTGTGCTAAGTTCAAGCGGTTTTGTATCTTTTTTGGTGTTTGTGCTAAAGACTGCACCTGCACCGATATAATCAGCACCGAGTTTTTCTGCTTTTTTTGCAAGTGTAACGCTTGGAGCTGTCATTCCGATAATTTTGTCATCACCGAGAAGCTTTCTTGCTTCAACATAATCCATATCATTCTGACCAATATGAATACCGTCAACACCTGATTCCATAACGGCATAAATATCATCATCAATAACAACAGGAACATTATATTTTGCGGCAATCTCTTTGATGTGTACCGCTTCTTTTACAAGTTCGTCATGTGGCATGTTTTTTTCGCGGATTTGCAAAAAAGTGGCACCATTTTTAAGAACGTCATCTACCTGCTGTTCAAGGGTTTGCATGCCTGTCCAATGTCTGTCTGTTATAGCATATACAAGCATACTTTCTTTATTTAATTTCATTTATATATCCTCATTTCTTATTTAATGTACTTCTGATATTCTCTTAAAACGAATCCTTTCGGCTGGATTTCCGATATACGGCTTCCTTTTTATCATTTTTATCGAAGTCTATTACACTCATAATGTTCGTGGGTTTCAAGGCAGTTTAAAATCGTATCAAAATGCTGTTCAGGACTGCCTTCATCAAGAACAAGGTCAAGAGTGACGGCAATATTGTTAAGTATTGTATCATTAAGATATGGCTCAAGACTTGAAAAAATATGGCGTTTATCATGATAATTTTCAGCGTCAAGGAAAATCATAAGTCCCTTTGCAGCCAATTGATTGTCTGAAATCTTTCCGGAAAGTTTTCTTTCGACCTGACCCGATAAAAGTGCATCAGTGATTTCTTCGTCAGATACTGTTATGGCTTCTTCTGGATGTATGGTGTTTGTAACGGCAGCTGATTTTTCAGATTGTACGATGTCCGGTTCTGCAGCCTCTGTATTTTGGCGGTCATCTAATATAATTCTTTCAAACCTATATTCCTGCGCTGCATCGGGATATTTTTCTTTATCAAGCTTTTCGAGAAACGTTGAAAGTGGTCTTACCCAAATTTTAAAAGGGGCGTACATTGCCTGATATACAACCATTGGCGTATTGTCCTCACTGTTTTCAGCCAATGCTCTTACCTGATATAGCTGTCCTTTAAAATGTTTGTAAAATTCTCCGGCATTTACGGTTTTCTGCGTCATAAAAACACGACCTTTCAAAATAATAGTATGATATATGTATCAGAAATTGTGTTAGATTTAGTTGCATATATCATAAAGTACAGATGTTTGAAACAAAAGGTATTTTGCCTCTTGCATCATGTATATAGTCTAACACAAAATCATATATGTTGCTAAAAAAATATCACTGTAAAAAATAAAATTTTTGTCTAGTTTTTATAATAATGACAAAAAATGACGAAAATTTAATTTCTATTATAAAGAATATACAGAAAATGAAATACATTTTTGTAAAAAAAACATATAGAAACAGATAGTACAAAAAAATATAATTTATCTGTGTAAAAAAATGATTGACAATTTTATATAAAGAATATAATATAGATGTCAGGAACATCTGTTCGTAAAAGGAGGATTTAAAAATGGCAAAACCAAATATTGATGAGAACAAGTTAAAAGCATTAGAATCTGCTATGGCACAGATAGAGAGAAATTATGGAAAAGGCGCAGTTATGAAGCTTGGAGATAATACACATCTCAATGTGGAAACAGTGCCATCAGGTTCACTTTCTCTTGACATTGCTCTTGGAGTCGGAGGTGTTCCAAAGGGAAGAGTTGTTGAAGTATATGGACCGGAGTCAGGAGGAAAGACTACAGTAGCACTTCATATGGTGGCAGAGGTACAAAAAAGAGGAGGCATTGCAGGATTTATAGATGCAGAGCATGCCCTTGATCCGGTATATGCAAAAAAGATTGGTGTAGATATTGACAATTTATATATATCACAGCCTGACACAGGTGAGCAGGCACTTGAGATTACAGAGACTATGGTTCGTTCAGGAGCCATAGATATAGTTATCGTGGATTCGGTTGCAGCTCTTGTTCCAAAGGCTGAGATTGAAGGTGATATGGGTGACAGTCATGTGGGACTTCAGGCGAGACTTATGTCTCAGGCACTTAGAAAACTTACAGCGATTATAGGAAAGACAAGCTGTACGGTTATCTTTATCAACCAGCTTCGTGAAAAAGTAGGTGTTATGTTTGGAAATCCTGAGACTACTACAGGTGGCCGTGCACTTAAATATTATTCATCTATCAGACTTGAGGTAAGACGTGGTGAGCAGATAAAGAAAGATGGCGAAGCTATCGGAAACCGTACACGCATAAAAGTTGTGAAAAATAAGGTTGCACCACCATTCCGTGAAGCGGAAGTTGATATTATATACGGAGAGGGTATATCAAGAGAGGGAGATATTCTTGACCTTGCCGCCAAAGAAGATATAGTAAACAAGAGTGGTGCGTGGTATGCATACGACGGAAACAAGATTGGTCAGGGAAGAGAAAATGCAAAGACATATCTAAAAGAACATCCTGATATTATGGCGGAGATTGAGCAGAAAGTAAGGGAAAAGTTTTCAAAAGAAATCAAATCGGATGAAGAAGAAAGTGTATTTGCTGATGAGACAGAAAGTACAGAAACACCGACAGACAGTATTATTGAAGAGAAAGAAAATTAAAATTTATCATGGCAGCAAGTGAAGAGAAAAATGATGAGTTATTAAAAGCAAAAAAGAGAGCCATGCTTATATTACAGCATAATGACAGGACGGAGTGGGAACTTACAGATAAACTGTCAAAAGCGGGTTTTAGTGATGAGGCTGTAAACGAAGCTGTAGAGTATGTCAGAAGTTTTCATTATATTGATGACGAGAGATATGCAAAAAGGTTTGTTGAAATATATCATGAAAGCAGGAGTATAAAGAGACTGAGACAGGATCTTTATAAGAGGCATGTTTCAGAACAATATATAGAGCTGGCACTTGAAAATATAGATTATGATGACAGTGCGGCACTCAAAAGACAATTTGAAAAGCTAGGGCTTGACGCAGAAAAAGCTTCAGAACTTTCATATGAAGAAAGCCGGAAGCTTGTAGCAAAACTTTATAGAAAAGGCTTCTCAGTGGGAAGTATTAAAGATATGCTGTCCGATTTGAAATCCAAATAAAATTGCCAAATAAATTTAGAAAAAAAGTCTTGACAAGCGCATACTTACTTATTATACTGAGTGAGTGTGCGTTTTTGCATACATTAACTTTTTGACTATAAACATAGGAGGTGAAATTAATGCCAACATTTAACCAGTTAGTAAGAAAGGGAAGAAAGGCCTCAACAAAGAAGTCTAATTCTCCTGCACTTCAGTACACTTACAATTCTTTGAACAAGAAAACAGTAGCACAGAGCTCTCCACAGAAGAGAGGTGTTTGTACTGCAGTTCGTACTGCTACACCTAAGAAACCTAACTCAGCTCTTAGAAAAACAGCCAGAGTTCGTCTCTCAAACGGTATCGAAGTAACTAGCTATATCCCAGGTGAAGGACACAACCTTCAGGAGCATAGTGTAGTTCTTATCCGTGGTGGTAGAGTAAAGGATTTACCTGGTACAAGATACCATATCGTTCGTGGTACACTTGATACAGCAGGTGTTGCAAACAGAAAGCAGGGTCGTTCTAAGTATGGAGCAAAGAGACCTAAGAAGTAAGATTCACTAATTTGGAGAAGTGCCGGATTAATTTCACATAATTAACCTGGTGCGGACACTTAGAAATTGTGAGTACCGATGAATTAATGATAGTGATACGAAAATGCAGTGTCGGCTGTTAGTATTACTAAATAATGTTAAGGAGGGAAGTAACGTGCCACGTAAAGGACATATACAGAAAAGAGACGTGTTAGCAGATCCAGTTTACAAGAACAAAGTTGTTACTAAGCTTGTAAACAACATCATGTTAGATGGTAAAAAGGGTGTTGCTCAGAAAATCGTTTATGGTGCATTTGATGAAGTTGCAGAGAAGTCTGGTAAGGACGCTATTGAAGTATTCGAGGAGGCTATGAACAATATTATGCCACAGCTCGAGGTTAAGGCTAGACGTATCGGTGGTGCAACATATCAGGTACCTATTGAAGTTAGACCTGACAGAAGACAGGCTTTAGCTCTTCGTTGGCTTACACTCTACTCTCGTAAGAGAAGTGAGAAAACAATGAAAGAAAGACTTGCTAACGAGATTTTAGATGCTTCTAACAATACAGGCGCATCTGTAAAGAAGAAAGAAGACATGCATAAGATGGCTGAAGCTAATAAGGCTTTTGCACATTATCGTTGGTAAGGAGGTAAAGAGTCTTGGCTGGAAGAGAATATCCACTTGATAGAACTAGAAATATCGGTATCATGGCTCATATCGATGCCGGTAAGACTACATTAACAGAGCGTATCTTATATTACACAGGTGTAAATTATAAGATCGGTGAGACACATGATGGTGCCTCAACAATGGACTGGATGGAGCAGGAAAAAGAAAGAGGTATCACAATTACTTCAGCTGCTACAACATGTCATTGGACACTTGAAGATCATCATAAGAAGAAACCGGGTGCTTTAGAGCATCGTATCAACATCATTGATACACCGGGTCACGTAGACTTCACAGTTGAGGTTGAGCGTTCACTCCGTGTACTTGATGGTGCTGTAGGTGTATTTGATGCTAAGGCCGGTGTTGAGCCTCAGTCAGAAAATGTATGGCGTCAGGCTGACACATACAATGTACCTCGTATGGCATTCATCAACAAGATGGATAAAATGGGTGCAGATTTCTTCATGTCTGTACAGACAATTATTGATCGTCTTGGAAAAAATGCTATCCCTGTTCAGATTCCAATCGGTAAGGAAGACAGCTTTATCGGACTTATCGACCTTTTTGAAATGGATGCATATTACTATAAAAATGATGAGGGAACAGATATTGAGATTACTACAATACCTGATGATCTCAAAGATCTCGCTGATGAATGGCACAACAACCTTATCGAGAAAGTCTGCGAGTTAGATGATGACTTGTTAGAGAAATATCTTGAAGGTGAAGAGCCAACAATCGACGAGTTAAAGAAAGCACTTCGTAAAGGAACAATCGCTTGTGAAGCAGTACCTGTATATTGTGGTTCTGCATATAAGAACAAGGGTGTTCAGAAGTTACTTGATGGCGTAGTTGAATTCATGCCTGCACCAACAGATATTCCTGATATTACAGGTACAGACGAAGAAGGTAACGAAGTTGTTCGTAAATCTTCTGATGACGAGCCATTTGCAGCACTTGCATTCAAGATTATGACTGACCCATTCGTTGGAAAGCTTGCATTCTTCCGTGTTTATTCAGGAACATTAAACTCAGGTTCATATGTTCTTAATGCAACAAAGCAGAAGAAAGAGCGTGTAGGTCGTATCGTGCAGATGCATGCTAACAGCCGTAGCGAAATCGACAAAGTTTACTCTGGTGATATCGCAGCAGCAGTAGGATTTAAGATTACAACAACAGGTGATACAATCTGTGATGAGCAGCATCCTGTTATTCTTGAATCTATGGAATTCCCTGAGCCTGTTATCGAGCTCGCTATTGAGCCTAAGACAAAGAATGATCAGGGTAAGATGGGTGAAGCTTTAGCAAAACTTGCTGAAGAAGATCCAACATTTAAAGCTCATACAGATCAGGAGACTGGTCAGACAATTATCGCAGGTATGGGTGAGCTTCATCTTGAAGTTATCGTAGACAGACTTCTTCGTGAGTTCAATGTAGAAGCTAATGTAGGTGCTCCACAGGTTGCATACAAAGAGACATTTACAACTGCTGTTGATATTGACAGTAAATATGCTAAACAGTCAGGTGGACGTGGTCAGTACGGACATTGTAAAGTTAAGTTTGAGCCTATGGATCCTAACGGTGAGGAACCATTCAAGTTTGAGTCAACAGTAGTCGGTGGTGCTATTCCTAAGGAATACATTCCAGCTGTTGGTGAAGGTATCGAGGAAGCAGCTCAGGCTGGTATCCTTGGTGGATTCCCTGTACTTGGTGTACATGCTACTGTATGGGATGGTTCATACCATGAAGTCGATTCATCAGAAATGGCATTCCATATTGCCGGTTCTATGGCATTCAAAGATGCTATGAAGAAAGGTAATGCAGTATTACTTGAGCCTATCATGAAGGTTGAAGTTACAATGCCTGAGGAATACATGGGTGATGTTATCGGAAGTCTTAACGCTAAGCGTGGACAGATTGAAGGAATGGATGACATCGGAGGTGGAAAGATTGTTAGAGCTTTCGTTCCACTTGCTGAGATGTTCGGATATTCTACAGAACTTCGTTCTACAACACAGGGACGTGGTAACTACTCAATGTTCTTTGAGAAGTATCAGCAGTGTCCAAAGAATGTTCAGGACAAAGTTCTTGCAGGTAAGAATGCAGAGTAATTCTTAAAAATATAAAATTTATCATGGAAAAGATTTTTGGAATAATGAATTTTAAGGGTCTTTTCCATGTAAAAGTCTTTAAAAAGACTTGAAAAATAGATGTATTTGCAATATAATACTTTTCATAGTGTTATAAAAACGCGAAAATCGAAAAATGAAAATTAGTTAGGCAAAGCCTATGAATTTAAGGAGGATAATTAAAAATGGCTAAAGAAAAGTTTGAAAGAACTAAACCTCATTGCAACATTGGTACTATCGGTCACGTAGATCATGGTAAAACAACACTTACAGCTGCTATCACAAAGACACTTGCAGCTAGAGTTGCTGGTAACGCAGCAGTAGATTTCGAGAACATTGATAAGGCTCCAGAAGAGAGAGAAAGAGGTATCACAATCTCTACAGCTCACGTTGAGTATGAGACAGAGAAGAGACATTACGCTCACGTTGACTGCCCAGGCCATGCTGATTATGTAAAGAACATGATTACAGGTGCTGCTCAGATGGATGGTGCTATCCTCGTTGTAGCTGCTACTGACGGTGTTATGGCTCAGACAAAAGAGCATATCTTACTTTCTCGTCAGGTTAACGTTCCTTATATCGTAGTATTCCTTAACAAGTGCGATATGGTTGACGATCCTGAGCTTATCGAATTAGTAGAGATGGAAGTTACAGAAGCTCTTGAAGAGTACGGTTTTGAAGATTGTCCAATCATCAAAGGTTCAGCTCTTAAAGCTCTTGAAGATCCTAACAGCGAGTGGGGAGACAAGATTATGGAACTCATGGACACAGTTGATGAGTACATTCCAAACCCAGAGCGTGATACAGATAAGCCATTCCTTATGCCAGTAGAGGACGTATTCACAATCACAGGTCGTGGTACAGTTGCTACAGGTAGAGTAGAGCGTGGTACACTTCACCTCAATGACGAACTTGAAATCCTTGGTGTTAAGGAAGAAGTTGGTAAGACAGTTGTAACTGGTATCGAAATGTTCCGTAAGATGCTTGACGAGGCACAGGCTGGTGATAACATCGGTGCTCTTCTTCGTGG
>ULNF01001733.1_pt1 | contig 21177 bp, 17 predicted proteins | sample 1951851 | NCBI WGS metagenome assembly ULNF01 (sample SAMEA4835570, study PRJEB28245) | human gut metagenome | biome: gut microbiome; material: fecal sample | place: Denmark | collected 2008 | reverse complement strand
GTTCAGAGATATTCCGGCCGACAAAAGACCGGTAGTAAGTGGAGGTAGATAGCATATCTGTTAAGTGGTATTATATAATTGTGAAAAAAGATAAATATTGCACAAATACAACTTTGTGATCACGGTTAAAGAGCAGCATTTTGTTGTGCAACTCTCACAAAAACAATCCAATGGGAAGTTTTTACTTGACAAAAACACCCCATTGGATTACTTTATAAGTGAAGGGAGGATATATATGGGAAATGAAAAGACTGACTGGATGATATATTCAGACCGGGAAATGAGTGTTATGTCTGCACAGGAAGAAAAAGTATCCTTCAAGGAACTGATAAAATCCCTGGGAATGACACAGAAAGAATTTTCGGAAACATTTGGTATTCCAATGGGAACCTTAAGGCACTGGATATCCGGTGACCGTGAGTGTCCTGTATACACTAAAAGAATGCTTGCATATATGGTAGAATTAAAAAGACTGGAGGCAAAAAGGAATGAAGAATAAGATTTTGCGTACTATTCAGAAGGTATTCTGCGCGGTTATGATGGTTGTTGTGATTATTATTTCAACAGTATTTATTTTAATAGCACCTGTAGTTCAAAGGGTTATTAGACAAAATATATTTGTAGCTATTCTAACCGGCGGTGATATTTACAGAAATCATGATAATGATTTTCAAGATACTTTCAATGAAGCATATCAGTATTATGATACGGAGCTTGAGGAACCTTATTTTGATTTTGATAATCAGCAGATGAACCAGTAAGAAAGGAAGGTAACAGCATGAAGAGAAAAATCATAACAGCAATACTTGCGATAACGGTTGTATTTTCGGCAGCTTCGTGTGGATCAGCCGAAAACAAGAGCAGCAATACACAGGAAGCAACAGTATCCGATACGCAAAACAGCACGGAAAGAGTATCTGAAGCTGCAGGGGATACGCAGTCTGAAGAAATGACTGCAACAGTAAATGATGGTGAAAACGTACCGGGTTCCGGTGCGTCAAAATCAGATACATCAGATGCTGCGGCATCTTCGTCTGCTGACAGTAAAAACGCTGACAGTACTGTAAAGAAGAACAGTTCAGACAGTAAGAGCAGTACAAAGAATAGTACCTCCACAGCCGTGAACCACAACAGCACACAAAGTACAGGTGCTTCAACTGCAAAAACAGACAGCGGTAAAAAGAGCGCGCAGTCTTCAGGTGCATCAAATCAGACCAAGCCGGCATCAGCCGCAGGCAGCAAAGGTACAGACAGCTCATCAGGCACAGCGAATAAGCCAGCTGCTCATACCCATACATGGGTAAAGTATGTGGCCAATACAATTCAGCACAAGGAAGAGGGTCATTATGAGACAAAGGTGGTAAAGGCTGCATATGATGAGCCGCAGTATGAGGAACATAACGTATGTAACAAATGTGGCAAGGATTTAGGAACAGATAATGATGAAACTGATATGGTAGCATATCATTATGCATTTGAATGTGATGGAAGTTACAGCTGTATTCCGGTACAGGTCGGAACCATACACCATGACGCAGTAACAGAGCAGGTTTACGTGGTAGATCAGGCAGCATATACGGAGAATGTCTATGGCGAAAGATGCAGCGGATGCGGTGCCACAAAATAGGGTGGTAGTAAGTGGTAGTAGATATCTTTTTCATGGTAGTGTAATATATAATTGATGATAAAGGAATTGTACAGAGGTCTCGTGCAGTTCCTTTTTTGTTACAAATTGTAAGCCAAATGAATAACATGACAGGAGAACATGATGAAAAAACTTATATCACGAACAGACATCATGCAGAGGGGACCTCCATAACAGCAGGGATTGACCATAGCGGTCAGTCCTTTTTTAGTGCAAATAAATTAAGGAGACAAATCGCATGAAAAAATTTAAAAGAGTGTTGGCACTGGCCATGGCAGTTATTTTATCTGTGCCAACAATCATCACAACCGGTATGGGAACAGTGCCGGTCAAGGCGGCCGGTGATACGGTCGAACTGACGGTATCAGATGATTCTGCCAAGTATGCCGGATACGAAACACGCAAGATGTATGCAGGAGGCAATTATGCTTATTGTGTACAGCCGTCTAAAAAGACTCCGCAGTCCGGAACATATGAAAAGCACTATGATGTAGAGAATTATGTAAGCAATGCCGGAGACGAAACGCAGGCACTACAGAGTCGCAATCTTGCGTATTACTGCTGGGGAGCACCGGGCTTTAATGCAAGCTATTTCCCATCTACATGGTATGACGGCAGCGCAATGGATGACGACAAGTACATTGCATTAAGTCACATAATGTTGTCTTTTTTGGTGTCATACGATGAAGTAGGTTCTATGCATGGATGTAACAGTTCATTCAAAAACTGGGTATACCAGAACGTACTTGGATATAATGCCAGTGGTGATCTGGTAAATGGGCAGGCTACATTACCAATCCTCTGCTGGTCGACAGCACCTGCATCATTTAAAGTGTATATACTTTCCACAGGAAGTGCGACACAGAACATTCTTGGTTATGAGTACACACCGACAGGTACAGTTTCGTTAAGCAAGACGTCAGCTAACACAGGAATCACATCAGGAAACTCATGTTATTCACTCGCAGGAGCTGTATACGGAATTTATTCTGATGCAGGCTGTTCAGCTCAGGTTACTACATTGACAACGGATGCAGGCGGCAATGCAGCTGCTGTTTCACTGAATGCCGGAACATACTACTACAAGGAGCTTACAGCTCCGGCAGGATATGCACTTGATAGTTCGGTACAGTCATTTACTGTAACAGACGGACAGAATACAGCGCTAAGCGTATCAGATACACCTGTAAACGATCCTGTGGCTATTACATTAACAAAGATAGACAGTGCTACCGGAGAGGCTGCACAGGGTGGAGCAAGCCTTGAGGGAGCAGAGTTTACGGTTAAGTACTATGCAGGATTCTACAATGCAGGAAACCTTCCTGCAAATGCCACACGTACATGGGTTATTAAGACGAAAAAAATAACCAGTGGCGATAAGACAGCATATATAACTAGATTAGCAAATGAATATAAAGTATCAGGAGATGATTTTTATACTAATGCGTCTGGAACAGCCGTTTTACCACTCGGAACACTCTCAATCGAAGAGACAAAGGCACCGGAAGGATACAAGCTTGATGGTGCAACATTGCAGGCTTCAGGAAGCGGTACAAAGGTTACAGGAAAGTATGTGACACAGATCACGCAGAATGGAACAATTGCACGTCTTAACGGTGGCAATGAGTTTTCTGTTGCCGATAAGATCAAGCGTGGTGACTTCAAGCTCACAAAGATTGACACAGACAATCAGAACAGAATGAGCGACATTCCTTTCAGGGTTACATGCAAGGGTACCGGAGAGAGCCACATCATCAAAACTGATGAGAACGGCTATTTCAGCTCAGAGAGCAGCTGGAACGCACACTCAAAGAACACAAACGGCGGCGGTGCGTATGACGGACTGTGGTTTTCTTCCGCAGATGGCAGTGCAAAGGTCGATGACTCGGTTGGAGCAATGCCTTATGGTGATTACACACTTGAGGAGCTTTCCTGTGACAACAACAGGGGAAAAATCCTCTATAAGGGCGAGTTCTCTATCAGAAGAGACAAGGTTACAGTTGATATAGGTACAATCGAGAACCATTCAGAGCCAACACCTGTTATCACAACACAGGCATCTGATGCAAAGACACAGTACCAGATTATCAAGCCATCGGCAGATACAGACATCCTTGACAAAGTAACAATCACAGACACCATGGCAGGCAGGGATTACACAATTACCGGCACACTCATGGACAAGGACACAGGTGAAGCAGTCATGGTAAATGGAAATCCGGTGACAGCTTCACAGACATTTACATCTGATGGAACAAAGAAGGTGCTCGACATGCACTTTAACTTTGATTCATCTGCACTTGGCGGAAAGACAGTAGTTGTATGCGAGAAACTCACATACGGCGATTACGTGGCAGCTACAGAGGAGGATATGGAGAATAAAGACCAGACTATTTATTTTCCTGAAATCCACACCACAGCCACAGACAGTGAGACAGCTGATCACCTTACACTTGCAGACAGCAGGGCAGTTATTACCGATACTGTCACATACACAAACCTCTTAAAGGGTGAGACATACACATTAAGCGGTGTGCTCATGGATAAGGACACAGGCAAGGAGCTGCTTGTTGACGGAGAGCCTGTCACACAGGAGATGGCTTTCACGGCAGGACGTGCATCGGGCACAAAGAAGCTCAAGTTTGAGTTTGACACAACGGGACTTGCAGGAAAGAGCTTTGTAGTATATGAGACACTTACACTTGAGGATGTGGAGGTTGCAGAGCATAAGGACATTAATGATGAGGGTCAGACAATCCACATTCCGGCAGCACAGACAACAGCCGCTGATGACAGCTCAAAGATTAACGTGAGCGAGGCAAAGAAGGAAGTCTCTGTCACAGATACAGTAGCGTACCGGAATCTGGTACCGGGCAAGGAGTACACAGTCAGGGGAACAGCAGTGGACAAGGAGACAGGAGAGCCTCTTACAGACGCAGACGGAAACGAGCTCGTATCGACAGCTAAGTTTACCGCAGCATCAGCAGACGGCAGTGTGGATGTGAAGTTTACATTTGACGGAACAGCCATGGCCGGACGTTCAGTGGTATTTTTCGAGAATGTCTACTACACGGACAAGCTTATTGCAGTACATGCAGACATTGATGATGAGGCACAGACAGTCCACATTCCACTCATTTTTACAAGTGTTAAGGATAAGGACACTAACTCGCACATGTCACTTGCAGGCAGTGATGTGACTCTTACTGATACAGTAGCGTACCGGAATCTGGTACCTGGAAAGACATACACCGTTTCCGGAACACTCATGGATCAGCGTACCGGCAAGGCTGTGACAGTAAACGGCAAGAGCGTTACATCATCAGCTGATTTCACACCGGATACAGCTGACGGAGAGACAACAGTAGATTTCCATTTTAATACAAAGGGGCTTGATGATACAACAGTGGTTGTATTTGAAAAGATGTTCTATGGAAATGCAGAGATTGCAGCCCATGAGAATATCAATGATAAGGGACAGACTATCTACATCCCATCAGTAAAGACAACAGCCATTGATGAAAAGACAGCAACAAAGCTTACCCTTGCAGAAAAGGATATCCATATCGTTGACAAGGTAGCGTACCGGAATCTGGTACCGGGTGAGAAATACACAGTCACAGGAACTGCAATAGACAAGACAACAGGCGAGCCGTTAAAGGATGATGCAGGAAAAGATGTAACCGCAAAGGCATCATTTAAGGCAGAAAAAGCAAATGGTACAGTCGATGTTGCGTTTGTATTTGACGGAAGCACACTTGCAGGAAAGACTGTAGTAATGTATGAAAACATCTACTACAACAATAAGCTCGTTGGCGTGCACGCTGATATTTCCGATGAAGCACAGATTATCTATGTTCCATCAGTAAAGACTACAGCAACAGACACAAAGACAGAGACAAAGCTCACATATGCTGAGAAGGATATCAAAATCACGGATACTGTCGAGTACACAAATCTCATTCCTGGAAAGACATATAAGGTCACAGGAACAGCGGTGGATAAGAAAACCGGAAAGGTGATTAAGGATGCAGACGGAAAAGCAGTAACTTCAGAAGCTGAGATAACACCTGAGACAGCAGACGGAAAAGTGGATGTTGATTTCATCTTTGACGGAAGTAATTTAGCCGGAAAGACCATTGTAATGTTTGAGGAAATCCGTTATGAGAACGGGCTTGTAGGAGTACATGCTGACATAAATGACGAGGCACAGACCATTTACGTGCCAGCCATTGCAACAGAAGCTCTTGATGAGGTGACAGGCATTCATCTGTCAAATGCAGGGGATGATGTAAAAGTAAAAGATACAGTAACATATAAAAACCTTATCCCTGGCCTTACATACAGGGTAGCAGGAACAGTAATGGATAAGGACACTAAAAAGCCATTGCAGAATGGCGGCAAGGATATCACGGCCGAGGCTGTATTCACACCTGAGACAGCAGACGGCACTGTGGATGTTGAGTTTACATTCAGTGCAAAGGAATTTGCCGGAAAGACAATGGTGCTGTTTGAGAAGCTTTATCTCGTAAAAAATGCGGATAATGCTGATGCAAATCCTGATGATACATCAAGCAAGGACAAGACACCTGATGATACACAGAAGGCATCTGAGTCAGAAAACACACAGAATAAAACAGATAACACATCAAACAAGGTCGAGGTAGATAATGAAAATAACAATCCAGCCGACAACAGTGAAGTTAAAGAGGTGCTCATTGCGGTACATGAAGATTACAGTGATGAGAACCAGACCATCAGCGTGCCACAGATTAAGACCACAGCAAAGGATGCAAAGTCAGGCACCAGCATGTTTTATGCTGAGAAGAGTGCAAAGATAGTCGATACTGTATCGTACCGGAATCTGGTACCTGGAAAGAAGTATAAGGTAGTCGGAACTGCAGTAGACAAGTCAAACGGAGCACCGGTTATTGCAAACGGAAACAATGTCACAGCAGAGGCAGAGTTTGTTGCGCAGGAAGCAACAGGCAAAGTGGATGTGGTATTTACATTTGATGCGAGCCTTCTTGCAGGAAGAACGATTGTGATGTTCGAGAATGTATATTATGAGAATAATCTCATAGCGACACATGCAGACATTACAGACGAGGCACAGACACTTTATGTTCCGAAGATTGGAACAACAGCCATCGATGGTGAGCGAAAGGATCACAACTCAACAGCTGACAGCAGCGTTACTATTGTAGATTCAGTTGCGTACCAGAATCTGGTACAGGGACAGACCTACAGAGTAACAGGAAAGCTCATGGACAAGGCTACAGGAAAAGCACTTGTGATTGACGGAAAGGAAGTTACTGCAGTAACTGAGTTTACAGCGGCAGGTACCGAGGGCGTAGTTGACGTGACATTCAGATTCAACGGAAAAGGCATGACAGGAAAGCAGCTTGTAGTATTTGAGCAGCTTGATGTTGTGACTGCAGATGGCGCTTATGCCATTGCATCACACAATGACATCAACGATGCAGCCCAGACCATTACAATGATTGCTCCGCCAAAGCCAAAAACCGGTGATTACATGTCAGTGGTTATGTACGTGCTTGCAGGAATAGCAGGAATAATGGCAGTTATCTGTTCGTTCTTCAGGAAGAAAGCAGTATCAAAGAAGAAACACTAGGGGTTTACCCAATTACCTACAAACAATGATTAACGCAGGGCTGTGAGGCTCTGCGTTTTTTAAAAGGAGAAATTATTATGCACAGAAAGAAAAAAATACCAGTTGGGTTCATTGTTACATTTGTAGCAGCATTTATGCTTGCATTATCGCTGACAGCGCTGCTTGTTAAATTTAAGCCGGATATGGCACAGTTTATGGGAATGATATTCTTCGGTTCATGGCTTCTGCTGAGCTTTATCGGAGTAGGCATTGTGGCACTTGCAAAAAAGAAAAAATAGGGAGGCATATAAAAATGGTAAAGTACAGAATACAGAACGTGGATGCGGTACGTTTCTTCCAGGTTATGCTTGCACTGCTTATTACTACAGTAATCATGGCAGGAGAAGTGTTACCGGTATACGCAGCGGATGCAGCAAATGTTGTAACAGCAAAATTTACATCGCTGCAGAATCTTGTAAGTGGAATTGTTTCATCAATCGGTTCAATAATTACACTCTGGGGAATTTCAGAGTGGGGCATCGCCTTTCAGGGGTCTGAGGGTACAATGCAGGCAAACGCATTCAAACGTATTGGAGGCGGTTTTGTAATGGCAATGGCACCGCAGATACTGGCAGCAATAATGTAAGGGAGTGGTTTAATGGACTGGATTACAAGCGGCCTTTCACCTTTATATACTCTTGGAGTTAATATATGGAATCTTATATTAAGTTTCTGTCTGGGGAAAGGTCTGAGTACACCTGAGAGTTTTTCGCCTTCGGCATGGGCATATGTTAACAACTTTCTCTATCCTTTTTTTCAGGCAATAGCAGCTACAATGCTGAATCTTTTCTTTTACATAGGAATATGCAGGCAGGTTGGAAACCTGCGGGAGAGCATGACACTTGAAACCGGAGTCAATATACTTATTAAGGTCATCCTTGGAAATCTTGGAATCAATTCTGTTATGCTGTTCAGCAAATGGGTATTTGAAATTACCGGTACGACAGGCTCCGTAATGCTATCGACAGGAGAGTTTAAGGGAATTGAGCAGGGGGTACTTGACTCTGTTCAGGCAATGGTTCACATGATAGTAGGAATTATTTTTCTGGTGGTGGCTATTGTATGCTCAGCTACGGTATTTATAACCATATTTTCGAGAAGCGTACAGTTATACATGCTTGCAGCCGTAGGTCCGCTTGCGATTTCCTGTATTCCCGGAGGACCGGGAATACAGAATGCTGCAGGAGCATGGATTAAGACACTGTTAACGAAGTCATTATCAATTGTTATAATAGCAATTTTTATTATACTGGTGTCTAAGTTTGATCTGACGGATTTCTTTGCAGAGAATCTTCTTACGGATATAGTGCTGCCTACCAGATGCATACAGAATATGTTCATAATGATGCTGACAGCTGCAGGAGTAAAAGGTGCAGACTTATTCATGAAACAGACTTTTGGGATTTAGAGGAAAGGAAACATAATGGCAAAATTAGATGCAAATAGCGAATTTGAAAAGGGAAGGGCTTTGAGCGTGCCGGTAGTAAAGGTGCCGCGAAGCGTCAAGGAATGGCTTTGCATTGACAGGGCATATGAAAACGGCAACTTTAAAATTGAGCCAATGACAGGTGAAGCAATGTATGATCAGAGCTATGTGTTCGAGGATATCAATTATGTAAATAAGGATACCTCTAAAAAGGACAGCACACTGCTGGAGATAATGACACTGCTGAAATCTCTGGATGGACCTTTTAAGATTACGCTTGCAAACGAACAGAGAGACCTGGATTCATTTGTGAATGAGATATTTAATCCAATTAACGGACAGGAATATCCTGTGATAGAAAAAGGAATAGGAAAGTGGATTAACCAGAAGATAGATGAAGGAACGAGAGACATCAGAAAGACAATGATTCTTACTGTGACATGCCGTGCGCATACTCTGGAAGAAGCTGAAGCATACTTTGCAACGATTGACACTACACTGTCAAACATTTTCCGTAATTTAAGAAGCAGGATATACAAAATGTCTGCAGAAGAGAGAATGGTGCTGCTGTCGAGGATGTTACGGGCAGGGGAAGAGTGCCTTCCTCCGGCAAGAATATCACCAGATGACAGCGGATGGAAAAACCAGATACTTCCGGCATCGATACAGTCAGATACCGACTATATGGTTATAAATAATAAACAATACGTATCAGTGCTTGTGGGAACCGCGTTTGGGCAGTCTCTTTCAGAGGATAAAGTAATACACAGCTTAAGTGATGTACTTTTTCCGACATACATTACGATAGACATGCAGCGTGTTCCAAAGAATGTAATTCATGACAGACTTGAAAACGCGCATGCAAATAACGAAAGGGTAATAGCCCAGGAGCGTACAAGAAATTACAATAATAAGCAGTTTGGAGCAACTACAAGCTACAGCCTGACCAAAAAGAAGACGAGCCTGGAAGATGACATGGATCAGCTTGATGAGAATGATGAGGAGGGAGTTTTTCTCGGGCTTCTGGTGCTGGTGTATGCAGATTCACTTGAGGAGCTGACACAGAGGGTGGATATTTTAAAAAAGAAGGCAAAGGGAAGCTCTTATGAGCTTGAACCATATTATCATAGGCAGCTTAAGGCATTAAACACTGTTCTTCCGATAGGTGGACGTCAGGTAAATCATATGAGGTTTTTATATACCTCGTCAGCTATAGCTTTCCAGCCGTTCTATGCAGGAGATGTGCATGACAGAAACGGAACCGTATACGGCCTCAATAAAACGACTAAGCATCTCATATACGGTAACAGAAAACTTCTTCCTGCACCTCATGGCTTTATGGTAGGACATACAGGAACCGGCAAATCATTTTTCATTAAGGAAACAGAGATAGCACAGCCTCTGCTGTTTACAGATGATGATGTGATTATAATTGACCCGAATAATGAACAGATGGAATTCATACGCTCATTGAGAGGCGGAATGTATTTTGATTTTACACCTCAGAGCAAAATTTATATGAATCCGTATGAGATTCCTGACTATGTGGAGAATGGTGACAGCAATGTTCGGAATAAATTTATTGCAAGGATGACTAACTTTTCTAATTCGTTCTGTGCATCAGTCATGACAAATATTGTTGTAACCAGAATCCACATGAACTATGTCGGACGTGCAGTAAGGACTATGTATGAGGAATATTTTAACGAGACCTCAAAACATGCAAAGAAGAAAAAATACCCGACGCTGCCGCTGCTCAGGGAAAAAATTAAAGCACAGATTGATACTGTTGAGTTTACTGAAGACAAGAGAATAATTATGGAGATAGTCGACTCACTTGAGGATTACACCACAGGTGTATACGACATGTTTGCGCATGAAACGAACCTTGACATGAACAGCAGGCTTATAGGCTTCGGTCTTAAAAATATTGACGAGGAGATATGGGAGCCGTGCATGCTGACAATAATGCATTTTCTCTCCATGAGAATTGATACTAACCAGGAAACAAAGCAGGCACTCCACCTGATTGTGGATGAGGCGCAGGTGCTGTGTGAGAAAGAAACTACGGCAGCACAGCTTCTGTATGCAATTGAGACATACCGTAAGGTTGGAGCCATAGTTACGCTTGCCGCCCAGAATATTACACACGTGCTTGAAAATCCTTCACTGAGAGACATGTTCTCAAACTGTCCCTTCAAGGTGTTCTTTGACCAGGGTGGGCTTGATGCAGCAAATCTTGCCAAGATTCAGGAATTTTCACCAACAGAGTTTAAGGCACTTGAAGAAAATACTGAAGGCTGCGGGGTACTGGTATGGCGTGGAAATGTATATCTGATGGATGCGAGAATGAGTGAGAGCAATCCGCTGTTTGCATCCTTTGATACAAATTTCCATAAGCAGGCAGAAAAGAAAAAGAAACAGGAAGAGGCGGACATTTCAAAAGAAACTTTTTATCTGTGATTTAAACCGGGGGAAATGACATGCATGTAATAACGGCACAGGAAACAAAAATAAGGACCACGGAGCGTACAATAAAAACAGGTGGAACAGTCATAAGGCATGTGAGCGGATTTACTGCATCGGCCGCAAAAAAAACAAGGAATGCTGTAAAAAATTTTGATGTACAGTTTAACGGCAGGTATGATGAAGATGACGGAAATAATAATACCTCAGAAGAAAAAATGCCTGAGCTTCAGAACGTTATGGCAGAAGAAAGCAGAGCATTATATAGCACCCTGAGCAGAAGGCAGAAGAAAAGATATAACAGAATGTACCAGAAGGAACTGTCTAAGAAACAGTGGACATCTAATATCATTAAAAGAAACAGGAATCTCCGTGGACATAAAACAGAAAAAGAAAATATATTGACTGTTAACTCAACGGAAACAGCTTCAAAATCTGCATCTGCCACTGCAAAGACCATGGTAAATAAGAATGTGCAGACAGCTGCCGGTACTGCAGTAAAATCTGCCGGTACTTCTGTAAGAACAACGTCAGGAGCGTTGAGCGGTACAGCAACATTTGGGGTGACAGCTGCGGTGACAGCTGCTGTTGATACAGCAAAAAATGCTGCACAGGCTGCAGTAAAGATTTCACAGAAAATGCAACAGCAGACAGCACAGACACAGGCTGAACAGACACAGCAGGCAAAGCATGAGACTGCAGCGGCTGTAAGTGATTACAGTGTTTCACAGGCCGGAGAAAATAACAATTTAATTATGCTTCTCATGGCAGCCGTAATCTGTCTTACAGTTATTCTTACAAGCCTGACTGTAACAATGCAGGCAGCTGTCGATGCATCAGGCGGGCAGGGGGATAACAATGGAACTGTCTGCACACAGATAGTGGAGGCAGCACAGAATGAACTTAATGATGCTGACAAGACAGTCGGAGGATACAGGTACAAAAACTGGTATGGGATGGATGCGAACTGGTGTGCCATGTTTGTGTCATACTGTGCAGATAAGTGTGGCTTCATTGAAAAGGGTATCATGCCAAAGACTGCAAGTGTCGCAGCTTCAAAGCAGTGGTATATTAACAACAACCTGTATCATGATGCAGCAAGCGGATACGTGCCAAAGGCAGGGGATATTATTATTTTCGGAAACGGAATGAGCCATACAGGAATTGTGACAGGATATAACCCTGAAACTAAAAAGCTTACAACAATAGAAGGCAACAGCGGAAGAAGCAGCACCACACCTTACCATAAAGGAAGCCATGTAAAAGAGCATACATATTCAATCACATATTCAAAGATAGCTGGCTATGGAACTCCGCAGTATCCGCAGGATGATACAGCGGCTGATGCGGCAGGACAGGAAAATAACTGACAGCGTACCGGAATCCGGCACGCTGGATTTTTTAGGGAGGAATAATTTTATGACAATACCAATCAACAAGGACCCCGACACTGAATATAAAAATGAATTCATGTTCGGTTATACATTAAAAGAAGTGCTGTGTGTTGCGGCTGCACTTTTAATCATTGCAGGTGTAACAGCACTTGTATATTTCAAGTTCAACATAGCACTGAATGTCGGATGTTATTGCGGAATACCGCTTGCATTCCCGGTTATATTTTTAGGCTTCAAGGAATGGTATGGAATGTCAATTACAAGGTTCATAAGTGAACTTGGCTATGAGAAAAAAACCAGGGAGCTTGCATTTGATGCAGACGAGCTTGAAGAATACATCACACCGGTTACATTAAGAAAGAAGTGAAGAAGATGAGACAAAATCCTTATGCAAAAATCCGCAGGACACTTTTTATCCTGGTTGTTATCCTGCTCGTGTCAGCTGCCTGCGTAATGGGTGTAATGCTTATAAAAAATACTCATAATGCAGAAAAAAATAAAGTCAGGGAAACCACGGCAGGGACAGAAAATGCAACAGAAAAAATAAAAGAAACTGAGGCGGATACAGAATATTATTTTGATGAAAACGGATATCTTAAAGTGAAAAAAATCAAAGCTGACGGCTCAGGCAGTAACACGGAGACTGAACAGGACAATGCGCCTGATGTACGTGATGTTTCACCGGAAGATGATCCCAATGCGGTCTTTCCGGAAACCACTGATGCAGCGGCCGGACAGTCGGCGGAACAGACACAGGACATATCGCAGCCACAGGCCGGGCAGACGCAGGATGCAACAGCCGGACAGTAAACCACAGGAGAAAAGATATGATGTTAGAAGAAAAAATTGCAAACGAATTTCAGAGATATTTTCTTTCAATGATGGCAACAAGCAAGGAAAATATTTTTGCACACTCTGATGAAATTGAAGTAAGAAAGCAGATAAAAAATGAGCTCTATGAATTCATTGGAACACTGACTGAAGAGCAAAAAGAAATACTTTCAGTCCAGAGCAGCCTGATTGAATCGGTCTACAGGTACAGGAGCGATTTTTATTCAGCTGATGATGATATTTCATGTCAGGACTTTTTAAATGGCTGGTTGAAAAGCGTGATGTCATGATATAAAAAAATATTTTACCGGGGTATCAGGGGCGGCGCCCTTGACAAGAAATGCATTCTGTCGGACAGAATGCGTATCTTGCAAATAATTAGTCTACGTTGAGAATGTAATAAAGCGTGTTTCTGCTCGAAAAATGACTTAAAACGCACATAAACAACATGTTTTGAAACGAATGTGAGACATTTATGAGACATGTGAGATAAAAAAGAAACGTAATTATACGCATTTGGAATACATTTTCAATACATTTAAAACATAAAAGAGACATCTGTGATATGTCAGTGAAATGATGCTGAAACATAGTGAGACAATGCTGACACATAACAGAAACAGAGGCTTACCCCAACAGCCGGACTAGAAAAAATCAAGGGGCAAATCAAGTAAAAAAATATGAACAGACTGGAAAAAATCGTGAGCCGGAGGTGGTTTTTGTGAGCGAAAAAAAACAAAAGGAATATCCGCACAGACCAAGAAAAGAAATTGACATGGATCAGTATCTTATACTGTATAGACAGGGACTGCCCAACAGGCAGATAGCGTCAAGACTGAAGGTATCACCGCGCACCCTGTACAGGAGGATGGAGGAGGAACGGAAGCACTTAAGGAGAAAGAAGGAAAGTGCAGATGGATAACATGACAGTAAGAAAAAATCTTGGAAAAAAGAAAAGCCGCACCTGGATAGATATGGAAAAGGTCTACAGGATGATAGACTCAGGCATGACCGTAACACAGGCAGCCGCGTCACTTGGTGTTTCAAAAGCCACTCTGTACAGGCGTCACAGGGAATACCAGAAACAGGCAGAGTACATGAATGATGACCTGCCTGACCTGCCAACTTAAAATGGTGGTAGTAAGTGGTGGTAGATATTAATAATTGCATGTTGTAGAATATAATTGTAAAAGAAACGGACAGGCAGATTCAACACCGCCTGTTCATTTTTATTGGAGGAAAAATGACTAACGAAAAAATAAAAAAGCTTCAGCTTGAGATTGCAAAAACGACAGAGGCACAAAAGAAATCAGAACAGAAATACAAAGAAAAAATCAAGGGATTAAGAGACGAACTGAAAAAAGAAGAGGAACGTCTGAAGCGCGAAAATGATTCACTGATCGGAGACATAGTGAGAGACCTGCTTGGTGAAGTTGATGCCGATAATATTGAAAGTTTCAGGGAGAAGATACAGCTTCTGACAGGATTAGAGGATAGTGAAAATGAAAGACCGAAAGATAACCTTCAGGGTGACACAGGAGGAGTACACTCTTATTGATAAAATGAAAAAAACTGAAACACGGTTCACATATGGAGGCAGATGGGACCTGTCTGCTTATATAAGGAACCTTGTGCTATCACAGACAGGAAAAAAAGACGTTCGTGTAGACATGGAATTAAAAGACCTTAACTATCAGGTCAGAAAAATCGGAGTGAACATCAATCAGATAGCACACAGGCTTAACAGTAATATCGGTGACATGCGTGATGCAGAATATGTTGTTGAGCTCATGAAAGAATTAAACGCCAGGCTGGAAAAGCTCACGGAAAAAATAGAGGAATGAACAGTTGACATTTACGTTGTAGCAAAAAGAATTTAAGATAAAGCATCTTAGATTCTTTTTTTATTGAACGTACCGGAATCCGGTACGTTCTTTTTGAACATGGATGGGAGGCAAACAGACTTGGCGGTTACAAAGCTTATGCACATGAAGGAGGCACCAACGGTGCCGCACAGACATCTTGCCAATGCTGTGAAATATATTCTTGATGAAAAAAATAACGAAGCAAAAACGTGTGACGGCTTATATGTCGGCGGAAATGCGGGATATGACAGTGAAGATATCATAAAGACATTTCTGGACACAAAAGAACTGTATGGAAAGCTGCATGGCAGGCAGGGATATCATTTTGTAATTTCATTCGAGCCCGGGGAAACGGATGCGGATGAAGCTTATACAATTACAAAAGAGTTTGCAAAAAAGTATCTTGGCGAAAACTATGACTATGTTTTTGCAACGCACACTGACAAAAATCATATCCATTCGCACCTTATATTTAATTCTGTCAGCAGAACTGATGGCTACAAATACAGATATGAAAATGGTGACTGGGAAAGATATATACAGCCGGTAACGGATGAAATATGCATGGAGCATGGCCTTAAGCCGCTGAAATTTGAAGAGAATAAAAAGAAAGGGCTCTCATATGCAGAATGGAACGAAAAGAAAAACGGCAGAATGAACTGGACACATGTGATAAGAGCAGACATTGACCTTGCATTAAGACATTCTGATACACTGCCGGAGTTCATGGAGCATATGAAGATGGCAGGATATTCAGTAAGAGCCGGAAAGTCAAAGAAGAAGAACACGACTTATTTTACATACACATACACGGACGATGCCGGAAAAAAACACAGAAGAAGAAGCTATAACATGCCATCCGGATATTCGCCGGAGGAAATAGCAAAACGCATAAAGCAGAAAAGCGGAAGCAGGATGTATGAAGAAATTGCTGAAAATCTTGAGAAAAAAGAGAAGCTTGCATCCATTGATGAAATATACAAAAACACAGGCACATACCGAAGGCTTTATCAGGCTGTAAGCTTTTACAGGCTGCCTAATCCGTATGCAGTAACGAAAGGGGTCAGAAGAGACATTATGGCCATAGACAGGCTTCTCGATGAGTGTGTATACATTAAAAAGAACAGTTTAAAAAGCATGAATAACATACAGGACCGGGAATGCAGGCTTGAAGAAATGTTAAATTCACTTAAAAGGGAAAAGTGGAATAAAAAGGATGCTTCAGAGGCATTGGACAGTGGGCAGAAAAAACAGCTTGACAGAAAAGAGCAGATAGAAAACGAATTGAAGAATCCTGATATCAGTGATGAAACTTTTGAAGCACTTCAGGATGAATATGAACAGCTCAAGGAATATCTGCCGGATGATGATATTTCAAAAAAAGATATGGAAAGACTTTCACAAGAGATAAAGGAACTTGGAAAGGAACTGCGCATGTTAAGAAGAATTAAAAAGACTGAACAGGAGTTTGCCGGCAGAAAAACGAAAAAGGTTACCCGCGTACCGGAATCCGGCACGTTTAACAAAATTATATAAAAATTTAAAGGAGAAATGAACATGAACGAAAAAATTTATCTGATGGAGATGCAGCACAAGACTGATGAACATGAGACGGACAGGCTGATTGCATATCTGAAAAAGACTGCAGAGATTGAGATAAAGGAGGATGAAAAATAATGATGAAATATGAAATTTTTAAGGATGTTGTGGAAAATGCGGTGCTTGACTATCTGCCACCGGAGTTTCAGAATTCAGAACTTTATTTGCAGCGCGTGAAAAAAGTAAACGGCATGGATTATGACGGACTTGTAGTAAGAAAAGAAGATACAAATGTGTGTCCCGTAATTAATCTGACACAGCTGTATGAGGACTACAAACTGTCAGAGGATATTGAGCTTGTTACAAAGAATGCTGCAGACACTGTACTGCTGGCATATGATGTAGCACCGGAGAATGAATATCAGGATGTACTGGATGAAGGATTCAGGCAAAATATCATATATGAAATTTCAAATGCGAAAGCTAATGCACAAAGACTGGCAGGGTGCCCGACAAGACAGCTGAATGACCTGACTGTATCATATAACATATGTCTTTCTGATCATGACGGCCTGTCAAAAACTATTATGGTAAATAATGAAATTGCAGCTGCGCTTGGAATGTCAGAGCAGGAACTTTTTGATACGGCTGAAAAAAATATGTCCAGACTTTTTGAAGTGAATGTAACCAACCTGTTTGATTATGTATATGGTCAGCTTAAAGCCAGAGGAATGAGCGATGAGGATATTTCAGACTTATTAGGAGGGGATGCAAGCAGACTGTCTGACGGATATCCGTGGATAGTCCAGAACACCTCAAACAATGGTGCAACAGTACTGCTTGACACAGAGGTATTTAAGGAACTGTCCGACCAGGTGGAAGGAAATCTGATTATCATTCCGTCAAGCACGCACGAAGTGCTTGCCATGGATGCAAGGATGGTTCCTGACTGCGATGACCTTTCTGCTTTCATACAGCAGACAAACATGGATGCTGTCAGTCCGTCTGAAAGGCTCTCAAACCAGGTGTATATGTACGACAGGAAAGAGAACTCAATAGAAATGGTAACGCGTAATAAGCTTGATATTATTCCGCAGGAATCAAAAAATATTTCTTATGAAAAAAATATAAAACCTGAAATCTAGCATTTATCCGAGGTGAAAGCCAATGAAGCTATATGAAGTTAAAGCGCTGGCTCATGAAACACAGTCGCGCATCAGACAAGACTTAAATGCCTGGAACGATTTTCTTGAACATGCATCACGTGTGTACAGGTACCGTTTCATGGATCAGATTCTCATATATGCACAGCGGCCTGATGCTGTTGCATGCGCTACAATGAACATATGGAACTCTAAAATGGGCTGCTGGATTAAGAAAGGCAACCGCGGCATTGCCCTTATTGATGAAAGCAACAGCAGAAAACTTAAGTATGTATGGGATGTAACCAGTGTTGTCCCTAAAATGGGAGGACATCTGCCGAGACTATGGATACGAAAACCATATCATACGGAAACGATACAGAATCGTCTGTTAAAAGTATATGGATTACAGCCGCAGACTGATAAATATGACACAAAGGAGCCATCTATAGAACATACAATGGATTATCTTGTGGAATATCTGGCTGATGAGTATGCAGCTGATATAGCACAAGAAAAGTATTCGTCTGACAACAGTCCTTTAAGTGAACTTGATGAAGAAAAATACAAGATGGATGAGTACCGCAGAAACGTCAGGGTTTTTTTCAGGTACGGCCTTAACCGGATGATAAAGGAAAGAATGGGCTTATCGACAGGCGGTTTTCCTGATTATGATATGTCATTTATAAAAGACCTGCCTGAAAGTGATTTCTGTGAGCTTTCCTCACGCATGACGGATGCAGCACAGCAGGCACTGCGTGAAGTTGGAATTGCAGTTTTAACCTATGACAGGGTGCATGGTATTGACAGGGACCCCAGTGTAGACTATAATGCTTTAAAGCGTAAAAGTGCAGAGAGGGAGGATGAAACATATGGAACTCGAATACATCAAAGCAGGGGACTACGAGATACCGAACCTTATACCGAACAAGGAACCACAGGAGCCGCTGACGAAATTCGGACTTATGCACAGGACCTGGCTCAAAAAGAATTACAGGGCGAAGTTCGATACGATGCTAATGTTCGGGGAACTTCAGGAACACTGCCTAAAGGTACAGAAGAGAGCACAGGACGAGATGGACAGAATCGTGCCGCAGATGAAAAAACAGGAAGGAGTGACAGAGCAGCTGAAGATGCAGGACCAGCTGAAATGGATACGAATGATGAACAGCATCCAGAACAGGGCAGAGGAAATAGTGAGGGATACAGTGATTTACACTTTGTAGAAAATGAAATTGTACCGGAATCTGGTACCGATGAGGATGAGTATGTACCGGAATCCGGCACCGGACTGTATTTCATGCCAGAGCTGCCGACAGAGGATGAGCAGCGCATAAAGGTAGATAAATACGGCTATCTGAATCCGCGGAAAGCTGATTATATACCTCATGACTATATAAGACAGGTCATGCTCCGTGGAACCGGCTTTGAAGGAGGCTTTGACAGAGTCGTACAGATTTTCCAGAATGAGATGGAGGCTGGTAAAAGAACAGCACTTATCAAAAAGGAATACGGACTTGGCGGGGCGAGCTGGCCGGTTGACGGCATGGGGCTTCATGGATATGACACATTTGGTTCTCAGGGCATACGTTTCCAGTGGCGTGATGAGCAGGGCGAAGCAGAAGGCACACTGTCATGGAGCAGCGTTGAACAGGAAATCGGAACCCTTATACTAACCGGTGAGTACAAAAGCCGTGACAGACAGAATAATGATATTATTCCGGAAGCTGAGGAATCAGATAATATTTCTCAAACAACAGAAATGCAGGAGCAGTCCACGGATAAACATAAATCCGAGGCACCAGAGCAGCTCAGCTTTACAGATTTTATAAATATAGAGCCGGATAAGACGGAAAATGATACTCAGCCGGAGGCATTAGATGAAACAGAGGCTGAACATCCGGATAATGTAGAACAACAGAATAATGAAGATTTTACCGAAAGAGCAGCTGATTACACTGCTCTTTTAGTTTTGGCAGAAGCTGATGCATCCACACTTACCAAGAGGCAGAAAGCACAGCGTAACATTTCAGCACTCAAAATTCTCAAGCAGATAGAAAATGAAAAACGTCCTGCAACAGCCGATGAGAGGACAATCATGTCCGCATATCTTGGATGGGGAGGAATACCGGAAATATTTGATGCTGAAAATGCTTCATGGTCAGAAGAATACGGCATATTAAAAAGCCTGCTGACAACCACTGAATATGACAGTGCAAGGGCGAGCACACTTAATGCACATTTTACTGACACAGCAGTCATAAATGCAATGTATGATGTACTCCGCAACCTTGGCTTTACAAAGGGAAATATACTTGAACCATCCATGGGAATAGGTAATTTCTTTGCAGGGCTGCCTGCAGATATGAATGCATCAAAACTATACGGAGTTGAGCTTGATCCTGTTACAGGAAAGATGGCACAGCTTATATATCCTGATGCACACATTGAAGTCAAGGGCTATGAAAAGACAGATTTTCAGAATGATTTTTTTGATGTGGCCATAGGAAACGTGCCGTTTGGCCAGTATAAAGTTCTGGATAAGTCATATGACAAACACAATTTCTATATACACGATTATTTCTTTGCCAAGACTCTCGATAAGGTGCGTCCGGGCGGAGTGATAGCTTTTATCACAAGCAAGGGTACGATGGACAAAGCGAATCCAGCCGTAAGAAAATACATTTCACAGCGTGCAGAGCTTTTAGGTGCCATAAGGCTTCCAAACGATGCATTTAAGAATGCCGGAACATCTGTAACATCCGATATTATCTTTCTAAAGAAAAGAGAAGCATATCTTGATATTGATGAGGACTGGATACATCTCGGCACAGATGAAAACGAAATAGAGATGAACAGCTATTTCATTGAAAACCCGCACATGGTGCTTGGCAAAATGGAAATGGTAAGCGGTCCTCATGGAATGGAGAGTGCCTGCGTACCGGAATCCGGCATTTCACTGGCAGACAGGCTCAGGCAGGCTGTACAGATGATACGCGGCGAAATTTCCATTGATGATACTGAAATATCTGATGAAGAGCTTGAGGATGAAAGCATACCTGCAGAGGCAGGAGTTAAAAATTTCTCCTACTGTTCAGTAAATGGAAAAATATATTACAGGGAAAACTCAATAATGCGTCCACAGGACATTCCGGAAAAAACAGCTGAGCGCATGAAAGGCCTGATTGATGTGCG
>ULNF01022732.1_pt1 | contig 26370 bp, 21 predicted proteins | sample 1951851 | NCBI WGS metagenome assembly ULNF01 (sample SAMEA4835570, study PRJEB28245) | human gut metagenome | biome: gut microbiome; material: fecal sample | place: Denmark | collected 2008 | reverse complement strand
TCCATAATAATTATCATGTCTGACGGTTCCTGATAAACACCAGATAAAACATAAGGTATTGTCTTTGGTCCACTTCAAAAATTGGAGTTTCCAAAACTGGTATTATATAATCTTACACAAAGGAACCCGTCCTGGCTCAAACAGGGCAGGCATTTTTATTTTCTCTTGTTTTTCTTATCGAGGAAAGCTTACAACACTACAATCAATTTAAAAAATGTTGGTAATCATTCACAGGTCCAAATTGAATTGGAGGAATTGATTTAAGCATACTTTTCCTCAATAGCGTCCCACGGAACCATTTCCGCTGTCTTAAATATTATTTATACACATCCATTCACTTTACAAACTTAATTCTTTTTTCTCCCATCCATATGAATTACAAATATAACAATATGTTCTCTTAATTGCAATAATTACATCATCTATGTCTCCCTGTAAGTTATATGTACGATAATCATAGTCAATTTCTAGTCTATGTATCAAACCATGTCTTCTTTCTAAAATCTCATCAACCTGCTCATATAAATTTTTCTTTCTATTACGATAAGGACTCTTTAGCGCCTGTCCTATATCGAGTTTGCTATTTAAGTCATGAAAATTATAACAAATATTATGTATATTTTGAAACGATAATGTCCTTGCAAATACCTCTTCTACTGTTTTATCTCCATTACTAATATCTACCAAATCATATGGTGTAAATTTAACTTTTAATATTTTTTCCTTTCTGTCAGAATATTTTAATAATGCGATATATGTAGATCTAAAATATTCTTCTATTAGTGAACACAAATATGTTGAATAAACATTTGCATTAAACATATCAAGGGTTAGATGTCCTCCTATCTTATATAATTCTTTATCACCCTCCATATCTGCTGGATATTTGCTCAAAGCATACCTTAAATTAGTAAAATTATTAAACAGCCTCTCTACAGCAAAATAACACCCGCTTTCTGCACCTTTAGTAAACTGGCTTTCTGGAAAATATCTATTTTTCCCAATATCACTTTCAAATGTAGCATCACAGTATTGTTTTAGACTCCTAATAGTTTCATTCACTTTTTTTAAATCATAAGCTACCGCAAAGATTGGACATCTAACATTATATATCCGCTCCTCTTTATTTTCATCGCACAGCCAAACCTGGACACCTGTAAAATACTTATATTCATCATCATTGCCACAATAAAAAAAATCTTTTCTTTTTTCGTATCCCAACATTAACAATAGCTTTTCAATATTTGCTTTTGTATATTTCTTATTTATATGCACATATGCATCATAGCCCATTATTGTCACCTTCTTAATTGCTGAAAGAAATAATCTATTTCTTTCTATTGTGTCATATGTATTATTCTTTCAGCCAGCGCTTTAAATGTTTCATAAAATTCATCTCTGCTTTTTTTCATATTACTCCAAGTGATTCCTGTTTGTTTAACTTGTTCTTGTGATAATAGAAAAATAGGTGTATTATGCTCCTGTGATTGAGCAATCAAGCTATTAAAATCAGCGATATTCATTAAATTATACGGATTTTCATAAAATTTCAATTTATCATCCGCAATGCACATATCATATTCTTTCAATATTGGTAATAATTTTTCATTTACTAAATTATTAATAGCATCAATCCATTCCCCAAACGCCTTCGCAGGAGCTCCATTTCTTGGTCGATACCTCTGCTGAATCGTTCCTAAAAATATAGGAGGATTTTCTTTTAATTTATATTCAGCTTCTTTAAAAACATCACTAGCAGCCATATTTTTATAATTTTTATTCCAACGTGGAAAAATAGAAGTCAATGCCTCTATCGCCATATAACAAAAATAATCCGGAGCACATGGTACTATAAAATAATCGCACTGCATAAATATATTTGCATTTGTTGCAGAAATACTAGGACTCATATCAACAAGCACATAATCAATATTATAATCATCTGATGTTAGATCAACCATTCTTCTAAATGCCCCCGGAACATTCTTAAGCATAACAAAGCTGCCTGTCATTGTTTCAGCAATATTATATGTTGCATCGTATTCTGAAAATTGAATATTTCCCGGCAGAAGAAACAAATTACTATTTTCTTTAAATTCGTAACATTTAACTGGTTCTAAAGGGCGCAAACTTCCTCCTAGAACAGGTTCTAACGCCAACTTTATATTTGATATATCTGACTCATAAATCTCCTCTAATTTTGTTTCCCTTGTCGAATTTATGCTTACTCCTGTAAGATTACATTGTGGATCGCTATCTATTATTAACACCCTCTTTCCCAAAAGAGCAAGCATCCAGCCTAAATTGTATGTAGTAGTGGTTTTGCTAACTCCACCTTTATTATTAAATAATGCTATAATCTTTTCTCTTCCCATTTTTTCTCCAATCATAATTACCAATTTTATATAAACCATCACCACTTTACAACTTTTTCATGCCTGCTCTTATACCAAAGCTGACTATGATTATTATATTGGTGTAAGATGCGTACTGACTAATCTGTTTGGCTCAAGAGAGGTTTTGGCTTATGTTTATGACAAAGTTGCCAGCTACAGAAATAAAAGTGTTCATGATTTCAGATTTACCTTAAGCGAATGAATTCGCTGTCAGATATTTTTTGCCACTTTCCCAGAAAAAGTCGAAAACCGGATAAAATCTTCTCAAAATTTTAATAACTTTAACGATCAGCATCTACTGGAGCAACCAACTGTCGAAGATACCAAATTAATATTCCTACATATGGAGTTTTTTCACCCGTTTCATTTTGGAAGCTATCAAGTATTTCTCCACAAAATGTGCGCAAACCTTCCTCATCTTCAATAGTACAAATTTCTTCGATCAATCCGTCTAACGCTGCCTTTCTCTCCGAAATTAAAGGTGATGTTTGACAGTTTAGATTCAAGGTATCCACAAGATCTTTCCTTACATCTATATCCGTTGCATCGATTTTTCCATCCAATGTATATGTAATAGTCTGCAATGTTTCCGGATCACATGGATTTATTTTCATAAACTCAGTATTTTTACGATGAGCATCGCATGTTAAATCATTCTCATGTCGTGTTCCCTTAGGTCCTCTGTTTCCATGGCAAACTGCCAATAAATTATTATAATCCAATCCTTGTCCAATATCTCTTCCATCTTCTGGATTCCTTGGAATAAAGTGTTCAATTGTTATAGGTGCAATCTCTACGGCAACATCATTTCTTGGGATTCTGCACATACAATATGCACACAATTTTCCCTGCTCTGTAATCAGAGAATCTTTGACTTTCTTTTTCAATTCTGAGTTGCGTTGCAGCCTTTTATACGCGTCTTCCGGTGAAAGTCCATCTCTTGCGGCCTGTTCTCTTAACGTTCGAAGTTCAATCGGTTCAGTATTTTTCTTTATTTCTATCATTCTATTTGCCCCGCATACGTTCTAACTTCAGTTTTACTCTGCATTTTACGATTTCAGGATCATGATATCCTCGTTCTTCATCAAGCTTATCCAAAACAGCACCTGCTTCATCGTATTTTTTTTCAGAAAGTAACCGATAAAACTTCTCAAAAAGCTCAACAAATTGATCAGGTCTATCATTTACTCCCATTATCTCTTTCATAACAGAATTGACATCTTTTCCATATACTTGATTAGCGGTCATACAAACTTCTTTATTACTCAAAATACGCAATTTATCTGTTTTTACCGAGCTGATAATAGCTGGTGCATGAGTACTAACAATAAATTGCACTTTAGGAAATATATTCATTAAATTATCAATAACTTTTTGCTGCCAGGCTGGATGTAAATGTAAATCCACCTCGTCTATTAATACAACTCCATCCCCTTTACTTAACACTTCTGTACCTAATTGTGGATTCAATGTAGCCATACGATATGCAATATCAGCAACCAAACTAATCATTCCCTTATAACCATCACTCAATTGATTCAATGGAATGCGCATTCTTTGTTTATCTTGTTCTGAATAATAAACGTCTAATTCTTGTGTGCCCATATTATATCGAATTTTCACATCACTATATCCAGACAAATTTGTCAAACATTTTTCCATTGCCAAATAAACAGTATCCAATTCCGGATTTGACTCCAAATTTTCTTCCTGTCGTTGATACTTATTAATAGTCATAATTTGGAACCAATCCATCATCAATTTTACATTTGCAGTTCCATCCAAACAATCTATATATCCATTTGTCCTCGAACTAACTTTAAAAACATCAGTTCTCTTTTGTCTATGATAATCCCATAATCTACCTGTTCCATAATAGGCAACCATAGGTAGGTATATGTCTGTTCTTCCTTCACTAATAGCTTTCTGATATTCTGCTGCATATTCAACAATTTCTTTAGCATCTTTAGTGGTCATTGTTCCTGTAGGTGTATATAACTCGCGTTTCCAATGCAAAATCTGATCTTTCGACTCTTCGATTTTCCCCCAGGCTTCTATTTCTACAGGAAACTGTGTCTGAACATCATCTGTAGCTCCAATCTGATAAGCTTTTCTCAATGGATCTGTTCTCTTGTTTATTCCCTTAGCATTTACAATATTAAATCCTACAAACCAAGTCCCGAGCGCAATAGCTATTGCTTCCAAAACAGTTGTTTTTCCACTACCATTTTTTCCAACCAGCACCGTTAATTGTCTATTAAAATCTATTTCGAGCTTTTCATAGCATCTAAAGTTATGAAGTTTCAATTTTTCTAAATACATAATAATCCTCTCACTTCTACAATTTACTGCGCCTCAAATTTATCATATTCTTTAGTTTATGTACCGCATCTGATTTTTTGCTAATAACATGTCATTTTATGAATATCTACCTATCACAATCTATAGTTCTGTTAAAATAATATCATTTTTCCAATTGAAAATAAATACTATTATATAATTAGTATACTTCTACAAAAAACATGGCAGACTTATGTCATTATTTAAATACTTCATTATAAACAACAGATAATTTTTTATATCAACATCAGCTATACTAAATGCCTTATACAAAGTATACTCTGTATTGATTTTACGAAGTTCATCCTCTGAAATATATGATATCTCACTATCACTAACCAAAAATCCTGCAATTGTTACATTCTTGAAATTATTATTATCGCCTTTCCAAAGCAACAATTTCTCCCGAACTATCATTCATTCTCAAATATCCTTCATCCAGATTAAGTATATTTTCCACTATTTCTTCTGATACACTGACGCCCTTCTCAGAAACCACTTCCAAAAATTCTGTTCCAGTTACTTTATCTTCTTCAATAATCATTTTCATTGCTTCTTTTAAGTATCTTGGTTGCATTTGCTTAGTTTCTTTATCATAAGGTTCACATTTTCTATATCCTTTTTGTGACAATTGTTTCATCAGATATTGATACTGATTTATTGTAATCTCTTCCAGCTGCCTTGCTCTTACTATCAGTGCAGCTGCTGATACACCATATTTCTTTTTCATTTGAATATAAAAATTAAGTTCTGTTTTTGCATTTGTCTGTAAATCCATCCTATAAAGCTCTTCCGGTACCAATAACGCTCCAGCAAAACGATTCATTGTGTCTTCCATTTCTTTATATTCAATTTTACTCATTCCCTCTATATCATAGAAGTCATCCAACAATAAATGCCCAAGCTCATGTGCAGCACTGAAATTTCTTCTGAAAGCATTTTCTTTATCGTCACCTAAAATAATAACAGCTATTATTTTATCATTTATGTTCTCAATCTGGCTATATGCATCTATTTTATTTCCATTTGTGAATCGTGTACTTACAATAACTCCATTCTTTTCCAAGATACTTACAAGATTTAATATTCTGTCATTACCTATATTCCAAAATTCACGTACATTTTTTGCTAATGCTTCAATATCAAAATCAAAATCTTCCGGGACTGTATATAGATTCAGTTCCGGAAAGGCTATATATTCATCTATTCCACGATAAATAGCAACCAATAGCTTAACACATTCTATCTGTGCCAGACGCTCTTTGTTACTCGTGGAAGATAATGATCTAAAATATGTGTCTCCAATTACTACTTTATCCTCTGGATTTTCATAAAAATATTCTCTTGGAAACCTCAATACTTGCATTATCTTCATTAATGTTTCTAACCTAGGTTCTGTCTTACCGTTTTCAAATTGAGAGATTGCCTGTTTTGATATATCCGACATTTTAGCCTCTTCTGATATCGTCAGCCCTCTATACAAACGTGCAGCTTTTAACCTCTTCCCATTGAATCCCACCTGAGTTTTCATCACGGCACTTTACTCCTTCAGTATTATTTTTATTCAGCATTCTTCTGTTCTTCTTTTCTATTCCTTCTACGCAGCTTTGGCTTGCGCTCCAACATTACATCTTCTTCTGGAACTTCTCCCGATGCACCAAGATCTGTAAAGGAATATGATGCATTTAATAAATCTGTCCAATCTTCCTCTTTAAAATAATTCATTCCAACCGCAGGAACAGTTCCCTTAATTGCCGTTACCTGACCATGTGAAATATCAAATGATATTAAAACATATCTCTCTATTGAACCATCAATTTTAGCAATGAGTTTCTCCAGTATCCAATCCAGGGTTTCCTCTTTTTCATTATCGTATAACATATCCGAAAACAGACATAACTGTTCATATTCCACTGCATACATGCTCCTTAACCCCTCATTTAAACGGCTAAGAGCATTTACATAATGAAAAAGTTTTGTATTTTGATTTTTTCTCAAAGAATGAAGATTCTTTTCTCTCATAAGCGTATAAAAATATCTGGTCTCACGATCATATATTCCCAGAAATTTCCATGGTCCGCGACACAAAAATTCGATTTGGTATCTCCCCTCTTCCATATCCTTTTCGACTTCTCTATTTATGTAATTCCACTTTGCTCCTTCGCTACCATTATTGGTCGGAAATTTTTCTTCCTGCAAATAGCTACAATATAGATAATCTGCATTTTCAATCGCTTTAATAATCAACTTCACAACATTAGTATCTAATGGTATTTTATCTGTGTATTGCTGCATATATTATTACCTCCGCGCAAATTATTTTATACCATTTTACCATTTTCAGCAATTTTGTCAAGTGGTTTATTAAATATCAGTGTAAAGTTAATCATCAAATCATAAATACGTTAAGAACTTTAAGCACGAACCCTCAAAAACCGGCATTCTAAAAGGGTCAGCCCTTCACGACTGACCCTCATAAACTTTGGCAAACCCTCAAAAACTTCGATTACCCGCGATTATTCAATTCCCATCGAATACTGCTTTGCTGCTTCATTATAAAGATATAACGCCTTTACTACATTATTCAGCTTCGTATTAGAGTTTTGTGCATTTAATGCCTTATACATATATGTCATTGCACTATACTTCTGATTTATCTCTTTTCCATTCACGCTGATTTTAACGTTATATGTATCACCAAGCGATGAAATGCTAATACCCGGGACTCTTACACACATGATATTTCCATCATACTCTGGTGCAACATTTTGTCCATTTACACTCACATTTATGTTATGAGCCACATTTTTGTCATCTATGCCATAATACAGCTTCAAATCCGTACCGGAATTCAGGACAAGACTGCCACCTAGGAATGAAACGCCCATATTGTTGTTGAATACAGCATAATTATAGTCTTTTGAAACTGTTGTATTAGTTGTTAATACAGGATCATTGGTCTTATTATACAATCCCTTATTGGCAAGAGCATCCGTATTTTCATTAAAGTAAGTCTGAGCATATCCGCCATAGTTCAGCATTGCTTTTATTAGTGGTGCTGATGACCTGTATTCGCTGCTTTCTGGCTCAGCTAGTATTTTGCTTGCATAGTCATAAACCGAATATGAATATGTCTGTCCTGTCCAATCATTACAATGAAGCACCGCGTTTACCTTTTTGGTCCTTTCTGCAGCGTTAACCCTGCATTTAAATGAATAACAGTCGCTTCCATTGTAATTAACCTTGTCTGCGTCCTTAAGATATACACGTGTGGATTTTTTGCTTCCTTCAGGTGTAAATTCGACATATGCATTATCTTTATCAATCAGTAAAGAATCTGACAGTTGCATAACAAAATTCAATCCGATATCATCACTCAGGCTTAGCGAAAGGCCTTTCAGTTCACCAGAATAATCATCTTCTATCTTTTTGCCACAAATGCTGCAAATATATTTTCCGGATTTTTCATCTTTTACCCAGTTATGTATTCCGTCTGCAGTAGTTTTATTCAAATCAATTGTTTTTGAATTGTTACCGTAATCGCTTTCTGAAAGTAAACCCGTCACTTCACAATACAAGGTTTTATCTGATATACAAGCATATTCATCTGCTGTCAACTCAACACTGGCTGTACAAGTTTCCCCACTGTTTAAATGCTCTATCTCAGTTTCTTTTATTATATCATCTCCATTGCTATTAAAAGAAATAGCTACATTATCAGCATTTTGATAACCATTATTTTTCAATGTACACTCAATATTGTAATCATCATTACACATATGCTTTACCTGCACATTGCATATTTCTATATCATTGTGTTTTATAACCGTTTCAGCCTTTGAATAAATGTGAGCTTCCAGAGATTTTGCAAAACCTGCATTTTTTCAATCAAAAACACAGGTTTTTGGCTTATTTTCAAGGTTTTTTATCTGTTCGGTTGCGTACAAATTTTCTTTAGTTGCACGTTTTACCAAAAGTTAACAAACTCTGCCACTTGGCAAATCATCAGATAACTCATTCTTGGTATTACTGCTGCTATTATTATCACTGTAACAAATTCACAATTCACACATCCCATTGCCGTATTGATTTAATTTAATCTTATTGTGCTCAAACTTTATCTTATTTAAGTCAATATTCAAATTACATATTCCATCATTCCAGTCTTTCATAATACATAATGCTTCCGGATCACAATTAGCGCTCCTCATTTGTATCAATGACTTTCCCTCAATTTCATCTTTCCTATATGCCGAATAAATGCGAACCTCTTTTATTTCGATATTTAAAAAGGCCGCCAATGCTCGCGCATTGTATATTCCCATAACAAACTGTCTCTTTGATTTCGCAATAGTAGAAGTATTAATTGTTTTCTTAAATTCCATTACATGGAGTATCCATTTATCATCTAAGTCCAACTCAAATAAGAACTTATCTGGACATGACTTTGCATATTTTATGTTTTCATCCAAATATGGTAAAGTATTTTTCTCCGGATCGTTAAAAATTAGTGTACAATTCTTAAGTTTGCATATCAGGTGAACTTTCCCCTCTTTTTTCTTTTCTTTTAATTCTACTTTTCCATTTTCAACTATATATTTTGAACTATTAAAGTATTTCAATTTATCTACAACGTGTTCTGGAAGCATTTTATTTTTCCTCATCACATATAATATCTGAAACCGCCAATGTCTGATTCAATAGATTATTCAATGCATTCGAAAATGAATGAACTCTGAATTGATTATTATCAGGAACAATTTTTTCAACTTTAGTCTTGCCTGATATATCTGTAAATTGATATATAGAAATTTCATCTATACTTATTAAATCATCACTATATAATCCCATCTGATTCAATATAGCTCTATTTTCATCATAATGTCCATTTAGCTGACACATATTATTGATATGCTGAATAATAATATCACTATGAGTCGATGCAACAATATTAATTCCTGAATTCACCATACGTATAATCAACCGTGCCATCTGATATTGCAACTGCGGATGCAGACACATTTCCGGTTCCTCATAACATATTTCCTTTATTGTTCTTGAATATCTTAACAATAATATTAAAGGTGCCAATTCTGTGACTACGCCCGAAGTAGCTCTCAATGGAATTCCACTATCCATACCTTTTGGAATATATTGAATAGTTCCACTATTATTATCTATACATTCAACACGACCATTTGCCATATTGTCATTGATCCACTCTATTAAATTCAGCCGTGAACTTTCTCTTGTATTATAATTCAAATCATCAATTGTATCCAGGAAATGAATTATAGGCTTAGGAAACGGTGAGACTTCCGCTGACTTCATTGCTATGCCATTTCCTATTTGCCAATCAAACGCCCTCTTTCTTCCCACTTGATTTATCGTATTCTTTGCCAACATAAATCCTGTACGTGCTGCTGGAAGATAAAACGTTGAGCCTGGTGCTAAATTATTTTTTAAAAACCCACTAATCATTTGTGTTATAATTCTGCTTATAACTTTTTTATATGGAAGTTCTGAACTAAACACAAATCGCATCCACAACTCGTCACTTTCATAAATTTCTATTCCACTATCTTCAACCGTAGTATCCATCTTAATTCTGTATTGGTGCTTAGAATTATTTTGAATTTCAATTTTACCAATACTCATTCCATCAAAATTAAAAATAGATTTCACAAATTTATCTTTATTTACCTTAAAAAGTTCATTAATGAATTGAATTATATCTTTTTCGTCAATTTCAATTTGTTTAATTTGTTTATCAGTTATTAAATTATGAAGATCCATATAAAATTGTGGCAAATTACTTTCTAACAAATTATCTAAGTCCTGACATAACATTATATTATCTTCTGATAAAAGTGCCCATATTAATGATAGCAGATAGCTTTTTCCACTATTATTATCACCTACGAACAGTGTCAAGGGTGTAACTTCAATTTCAGCTCTTTCAATTTTTCCATAGTTTTCAACTATCAACTTATATGCCATATTCATACCAACCTATATACCTTTATAAATTCTAATAATCCTATATATTCACAATAATAAATGATATTTTATATAAAAAACTTCCCCCATCATTCTGCTGCCTTATTTTTGCTATTTCTTATATCTGTTATTTTTTTGATAAATGATTCTCTTACACGATCCCATTTATTATCAGATAAATGCGCAAGATTAAATATATCCGAAAATTGTCTTTTTATTTCGTTAAGCTGCATATTTAAATTTGCATCATCCAATTTAATTCCTATTTGCTGTGCATTAATGGCTCCATCTATATCTTCGTACTCAAATCCAGGCAATAAAATACTTCTATAATCTTTCTTTAATATCCATGTAGCTCCCATCTCATTCAGACATGCAGGACTCTTATAATAATTATCAGAAAGCATAAACAAAACCATAAGATTTTTTCTATCATTTTTAAACTCTTTAGCTAAATAACCATAGATATCTTTCCCCCAGGAAATATTATACCCCTCACAAGAACTACAAAAAATAGTATTTTCTGTCATTCCCATGTCCTCTAAAAGTTCTACAAAAGCCTTAACATATTCCTTATCTAATGAACTATGACTAATAAATAAACGCGTTTCTTTTTGTTGTTCTTCCATATTATGCGGTCCTCCATCACAGCTTCGATCATTTTGTACAATCGGATTTTTCATAGGTACTACCTTGTATGAATTAGTTTTTTTCCCACCAGAGTCGCTGTAGGTATCATCTCTTTCTTTCAGATATTCTTCAAAGTCACTTCGGTCAACCATATACTGTATCCTTGCACCTCTTTTTAATTCGCAAACATCGATTCCTTGTGAACAAAATTGACATGTATTTTCCTCTTTATCATCCTCAAATACCGTATTTAAATTATTGCAATGTGGACACTTAAAAGTCCATTTATATCTCAACACATGTTCATTATGTAAAGTATCTACCAGTTTATTTATCTCATATTTATCGACTTGAAGCATCTTTTCCAAAATATCATCGCTTAAATTTTCACATTGCCTCAACATCAAATTGGACAGGTAATTGTTCAGCCTCTGAAATATACTCTGATTCATATGTATTATACAACTCCCATATTTTCTTATAATCATCGTTGGTATAGTATCTACTGTTTAATACATGTATAGTTAAAAATCTTCCATCTGATGCATCATATTTAACAGACATAAGCCCTTTACCACTATTCTGAGAAAATGTAACCACAATAGACACTATCTGTTCCACTAAATCCAACGAGTTTCTAACACACATAAATGTTTTAGCATCAAAAATACACCTTACTCCTTTTTCGCTTGTTAATGAAGCTGTCAAATTATCCCTATCACTAAATCTAACTCTTGATATATATTTATCCGTGTTTTGTAATAAATCTTGTAATGTATGATCTTGTAAATAATCAAATAACGCTATTTGTTGAACCAGCTTGTATATTTCATCATTCACATTTATTACATCGTCATTCATAGTCCGCAATCCATTTTTGATTATTGAATTACTCAATGTAATTCCGTCTAATAGAGAATTAACTATAACTGGAATATTCGCCTTTTTGTTTTTAACCTCTGTTACAGAAGGAAGATGTCCATAGAACTCGTCAAACAAAGCCTTGCTCATTCTATACAAAACTTTCTGTGCTTTAACAGAAGCTGGCATTATTTCAAAATCAAGCAGGTCTTGTAATCTGTTAAATATCCAATCTAGCTGTTCCATAGGTCTATAGCCTTCACACACATCATCTCTATTCCAAACCTTTATAGTAAGTTTCCTGTCCGTGAAATCAAATACTACTGGTATATATGAATATGTCGCACTTATACTATTATCTTTTTCAAGTTTAATTTTATAAACAAATATCAATTCTATTTTTTGTATTTTTCCATCAAATATCTTTGAATTAATAGCACATACTTTTACATCCTCGTCACTTAACGATGTGCTTATTATTCTATTAAAACTCAAATCAGGGCAATCATACTCTCGTACAAAATCGGTCCAATCCTGAACCCTTTTCATTTTTCTAACAGACTTTAAAGAATATATCCTTACAAGCTGCCTTTTTCCCGACATAAGTTCCTCAAAAAAGAAGTCATTGATTTCTTCCTCAGAAATTCGTCCGCTATCCAATAAATGTTCCAGCCACGCAGACAATTCAAGTCTATCATCATTTTCCGACTCTTTAATGCCCTTTGATTCCAAAAAAATCTTAACTTTTGTATCTCTTATATTCTTTATAATAGGCTCTATTATTACCGCCATATTTATCCTCCCGGCAATTGGTAAATTATCGTATTCCATCCGCTAATTATTTAATATCAGTATAGCAGAATAGATCATAATATAAAAGCAATAAATAGAATTTTATACATTCCATTCTCGATCCGGCTTATATCCGCCTGCGTAATTCCGGTTTTAGCTGATAAATCTTTCTGTGTCATATTCTGCTGCACTATTGCATCAATCATCGCCTCTACTTCCTAAAAGTCCCTATACATTCATCTATACTTTGATAAAGCTTGTAATCTGTGCAGCCAACCCTCCTCATAACTCTCTCAATCTGTTCCTTATCAGTATCGCTAAAATAGGATATATGCCACTTCGCATTTTGGATACGTTTATCATGACCACCATCTATATAATCAGCAGCTCCAAGTACCGAGCAGCAATCACCAGGAAGCTGCTTTACCTGTTTTAATATGCAAAATTCTTCTATAACTTCCTTTGTTCTGGCAGCCTGCTCCATTACAAATCTCTTATGGACAGCATCCTGAGCTTTTTGCATAGCTTCTTCTACTTTATGAACCCTACCATCACCATCTGTATAGACATTCGTTTTCCCAAACAATGCTTTTTCCATCATTTCTTCTTTAGGAAAAGAAATATTCTCCTTCTGAAGTTTTGTTTTTCTATGTAGTGTTGTATACATAATATTCAACTGAATCCATTCCAACAATTCAGCTTCTGACATGTTCTGTATTCCAATATTCCTTATCTGCCATAAAGCAGATAATTTATTAAAATCCACTCCTACTTGTGTTGCTTTAACGAGAAATTCAAAGTATTTGAAATCAGGTTCTCCAAATGAATGTCCTAATACGTAAATATCTGTTATATCTTCTATATGCACTCCATCTAAAGTCATAAACTCGCAGAGGTCATCTATATTGTCCTGCACATGTTTGTCTGTTTCATATAATGCATTCTCTACAAGATATAACTCTCTTAACCTTTTGCTCTTGTCTCCGCCAATTCTATGGATAAATTTTTGTTCCATAAGCTCTGGGAAAGCAATTTCTGGATGCTTAGAATGACCAAACACAATCGATTCCGCATCTGAGAAATCTCCATGTATATAATTCACATTTCTTTCATCAACCTGAAATCTTTTCTCTAATGTATTAGTGTAATTAAAATTGATAAAATAGCAACTATCATCAAATCTATAGCCAGTTTCCTTGTCCTCTATCGAGATCGACTTGATCCAATCTCCAAAAACTTTTCGTAAAATTTCCAAAGCCGCATTTAATGTTTCCTGCATTTGATAAACACCTTTATACGATTTGCCAAAATACAGTGCTATATTCTGATCATCAAGCAATGCCATTGATGATTCAAAGTTCCAGAAGAACTCACCTGGTAATTTCTTGGGATTAAAAATATCTCCAAAAATTTTTTCGACAGGCGTAATTATATTTCCAGCTTTATCCACTTCTGTTTTGATTCTTAGTTGCTTAGAAATTTCAAGAATGTGCTCAAAATAATATTGTCTAAAATTATCGTAAGAGGTAGGAAGTCCCTGCCAGCGATCAAATCCATTTCCAATTAGAAAAAGCTTCGTATATTGACCTTTCATTCTAAAGATTACCTCCCTTTGAGTAAGCGCTCAATATTCCAACGCTAGATTTTTAATAACTCTTGCATCTGTTTGCTAGATTCAAGCGTTTTACTACATTTTACATGTGACTGAGCAACGAAATGCCTGTTTCCAGCAGTTCCTCGCTTAATCCAAGCAGTCTGTAACCTATCGACTTCATATAAACTCATTGATAATAAACCAGTGATGCCATCTTATCATGGTGTCCTCCGAAGAATTTGTTTCTGAATCCTCATCCTCAATTTAATGGTGCCTACCCCCACTGTGGTCAACTTAAGCCCGAAAGCCTTTAAAATCAAGGTTTCCGGGCTTTTTTATTCCGTAAAAAATATCACTTTTTTTAAAAATCATTTTGTCCGTAATCGAAAATTATCTCTTTTACAAGTTATTATGTATCTTTTGTATTCTTCTAAAGCTTCAATGTTTCAAAATATATCTCGTATGGGACTTGCTTCTGTTGTATCATCCATTCCAACCGAATAGTTAATGATTATAGTGTTCTTCATTACTTCTTTACTATTTACTTTAGTATATAATGATTACTTACTTTTTATTGCATGAGAATAGTATCTCATTATTACTCTTACCTTTATCTTGGCAAATCTTTTTGACCTTTTATAAAAAATCCATACCATTCCCAGTTCAACAATAACCATAATCTCTTTGAATGCTATACTATCCATTATTTCAAACAAAGATTTCCACCAAATACCAGCAAAAAATGTGCAAGGTATCATAAGAAAAGTTGAAATTATTAAACTCCTACTCATTCCATAAATTGAATTAAGTCTACTTACCCTAGCATTATCACCTTCTCTTTCAAGATATGTTTTGGAAATATTAAAAAAATTTTCCGCCTCAGCTTTTGAAAATATAATATCATCCTTATTTAAGGCTTCTTTTCCTAATTTTCTGAATCTATTTAACTCTTCTCTATTTTTGACAATTCTATTACCATCCTCCAAATATTTTTTTCGAGCCTTTTTTCTAAATTTAAATATCTTATCATCCAATAAACTGCTTATTTCTTGCAAAATAATTCCTATAATGTAACTTATTAATACCCCCATAACTATAATTATTAAATTATCTTCAGAAAGCAACTTTTCAAAATACGGCAACCCTAAAGCCAAATACCACAAAACACACGATAACATTCCAGCTCCAAGAACTGTAAATAATTCATATATTCCCATTTTTTCCATAACACTATCCATAACTTTAAAATCTCCTTTATATTACTTCCAATTCATTCCTATTTCATCCAACATACTAATTCTAGTACATTAAATAGTGCCTGCTCATGTGTCATTCCTTTTATTGTGAAAGTGCATATTTCTTTGCACTTCTATTATACTACACCACTTTACAACTTTTTCATAAAAAATAATCGTATAGGGCTTTCTGATGTATAATGAATTTGACCAAAACATTACGAAAGAAAGTGACCCTGTACAATAAACTCATTATACAACGAAAAGACATTAATTGGTAGACTTCATAAATATTTTTCAGCATTTAACTTATCTCATATATGGAATTTATAATCTTGACAATCTGCCTGAACATGACAGGATAAAAAACAGGCTTACCGTCGCTCTCCCAGTATTTGTTATAAATATCCGGAAGCATAATGGAATAGAAATGACAGCACTACAGGCTCCAAAGCCGTTCTTCATCCTCACCTGTCATACGGGTATATGTATTCTTACAATCAATAAAAACACCATCACCGTTTTTCATGCTGTACTCGCAACCATCATAGTACAGCTTTCCATCTCCATCCCTCCAAATATCTAATATACACTTGCTATATTCTGTATTTTTATGTTTCGCACTTGATTATCAAGTTCTATAAGAATATCTAAAACACATTTTATATCATCTCTTTCAAATTCTTGTTGTTCATCTTCAAAATGAACCCCTTTATTTAATACTCGCCAATTATCAGTTTTTTTAATTTCTTGCAAATTATCCCTTATAGGTTCCATTCCTGACATGGTTTTTGTTTTTTTTATCAATGCATCAACTATAGAATATAAATCTGGTTGTGTTTTAGGAGTTCTCATAGCTACAGATATCTGTCCATTTGAACTTTGAGAAATTTTATTCCATAAGTTATATGAAATGCTTTCCATAGCTTGCCTACATTTTGATGCAGCATCCTTTAACTCATTATTTTTGTATTTTATTTGTGCCGCTTCTATAGGAGTTTTAGCATCTGAATACTCTACAACCACGCCTCTTTCGTTTAAAGAATCTGCTGGCAAAAACTTATAAATCACAGCATCTTTATTGCTCCTTTTCGCTCCAAGTCTGTCTTTCAATTTTGTAATAAATTGATCTCCGTGCGTTGAAAGAATTATTTGAATATTTTTAAAATCCTCATATTTCATTAAAAGATTAGCCACACCATTTCGATGTTCATCATCAATCGCATTTACAATATCATCAAAGATAATAAAGTTCATGTTATCCTTAACAGCCTTTGCCAACAATATAGCTAACCCCAATATCTTAATATGCCCCTCGCTTAATACATGCAGTGCTTCAGATGAACTTCCATCCATAAAAGTCAATACCAGTTTATTGGAATTAGCAGAAGGCAAGCAAACACTTGATAACATCTCAAAACTTGCATCACCCTGATTAATAATATTATAATAATCGACTATTTTATCTTCTAAATTTTGTGCTATTAACTCTGGTAATTTTTTCATATATGTACTAAGATTCAATATTATTTTTTCATACGATTTAACTATATTAGAGTTAAACTCAGCCTGCTTTTTTTCTTTATTTATCGTTAATAATATTTCTTTAACATTTTCATCGAATTCTTCAATAAATTTATTTGTACCTGCAATAAGTTTCCGTTTTTCTTCTATTTGTGCTGACAATGTAACTAATTCTTTTTCATTTTTCTTTAACTCTTCTATTTCTTTCTCATAAGACTTATTTTTATTGTCTGAAATGATATTATGTTTTGTAATTTTTTCGTTAATATCATTATCTAATAAGCTATCTATACTACTAGAAAAATCAATCCACGTTTTAATAGAATCATTCATTGTTTTAATATCATCAATCCCAATAATATTACGAGTTTCTGGATTAACACCTATAAGTTTTATTAATTCTTTATTATTTGTAATAATATTATTTAATTCATCTATAATGTTTTTAACATTATAAGCCTCATTCTGGATTTCTTGAGTAAGTATATCAATTTCCTTATATTCCAAAATCTTCTTTTTTGCATATAAATAAGGATTTCTCTCTGCTCTGCTTATAGTTGTTCCACACGCTGGACATACACCAGTTTCATCTAATTCAGATATAATTTCAAACAATTTCTTATAATTTACTTCTAATGCTTTATCCGCTAATCTTTCCCTTTTATCACGTATATTAGAAAAACCTTTTTGGATTTTTGTGCAACAATTCTTTATTTCAATATAGCTCTGATATTCAATTATTTCCATTGTTGATTTATTCTTATCTTGGAGCTTAAGAGTTAATATTCCATTCTTAGGATTATCATAATATTCTATAGCCTGCTGAATTGTTTCAATTGAATTATCTTTTTGCTTTAATGCAGTAATTTTTCTTTGCTGTTTTTCATATAATTCATTAAGTTCTTCTTGCAATCTATCAAGTTCCTGTTGTTTCTGTTCTCTAATAGCTTGCCGTTGTTTAAACGATTGTTCCGTAATAGAACTTATTGGTAAATATTTTTCATCAATACTACTTGAAAACCCTTGAATAAACGATGAGAATTCTGATAATCCAAATAAAGCAGCCATTCTTTCACCTTGATTTTTTGTATTTAATCTACTCAAATGCGAAAATTCCATAATTCGATTTTTTTCAACAAAAGAAAAACGATAAGTATCATAAGAAATCTTTGCTTCACCTTCACTACCATCATCAAATAGACAACGAATAATAGGTTGTTTTCCCTGCTTTGTATATGTGTTTTTTATATATGATGGAAGCTTAATATTATCTGCATCTGCCTCTTCTATATTTCCTAAAAGTCCATATTCTAAAGCCTCGCTAAAACTTGTTTTTCCCGACCCATTAGGTCCATATAAAAAAACATATTGCTTATCAAGCCAAAAATTTCTACTTGTTGCAAATCCTCTAAATGAATCAACCTCTAAAGAAATTATTCTTTTGATGCGCTTTTCTGAATATGATTGACCTTCAGAAACATTCGATAATGAAGTATCACATATATTTTTCTTTTTATTAATCATTTCAGCAAATTTTGCACTTCTCTTACCCCGCGCCGTTCCACCTGCTTCTCTCAATTCATCAAAATTATTAATAATTATATTGGCTACCGTAATATCATATTTATCTAGTTCTTCTATATTTAACGAATCTCTCCATTTTTTTAATTCTTGCCCAATTATAGTCATTTTTCTACCTCTCATTTAGCTTTACCAAAATATTTCTATAATAAATCTCTTATCAACATACTCCTTTTATTAACTATTCATAAACTGCCCATTTCAAATTAGCATTATAACCTTTGAGTATTTTGTAGTCTTCTGAATAGATTTCTGTATGTCTGAAATCTGTATTCTTTAAATTTAATTTTTCCCATTTGTTCTTAATTATTTTAGCCTGTGCCAATGAGGCATCCTCAAAATTCGCATCAATAATCTCATTTGAAGATATAATAGAGTTATTAAACATAACATTTTTGCATGATACATGTTTAAATATCGATTTATTTATATGCGTATTTATAAACTTTGATCCATCTATTTTACATTCCTCAAATATACATTCTTCAAGTCCACAATCATCAATCTGTATTTTATTCAAAAAACAATATTTGAACCAAACCTTGTTAACACTTTCTTTTTTCAAAACAAAACTTTTAATCTTCGAATGATATATTTCTGCATTATCAAAAGAACATCCACCAACTTTTGCATACTCCCAATCCACTTCATATATTTTACAATTTTTGAAACAACATTTATTTATTTTAGCCGAATCAAATTTTCCTCTATCTATTGTTGCGTTTACAAAATTACACGCAATAATATTACAATCTTCAAAATCCACATTGCTCAAGCTCGTATCAGAAAAATTAATATTTAATAACGTGGAACCTGAAAACAAAGTATTTGATAAATTGCAATCACTAAAATCAATATTTTCAAGATTTGCATTACAAAAATTCGATGATTCTAAACTAGAATGTTTAAAACTAATATCACTTAAACTTATCTTTTCAAAGCTTATATCATCTAAATTACAATTTTGACCAACTGAGATAATATCATTCTTTCCAATAGCAATACTTTGGTCAAATAACTCATTCAAATCAAATAATATCTTGCTGTTTTTTATAAGCGCCAATTCTTCTTCCGAATTCCAAAATCTAGTTTTTATACATTTATCATTTGAGTGAGTAGCGCTCATAAAAATTCGTATAAGCAAAAATGTATTAAACAGTGTATTTTTCAATTTCTGATAATAAAACCCTTTATAGCAAAATTTCCAAATAGTATCTTTTAAAATTATATTTTTATACATATTAATGAATATAACAGTAAACTTTTTTATATCGACACAATTATTTCCCATATACTGTATTCTTTTATAAATAAACAAGAATGTTTGTTCCCATGTTGTGTGAGATATTCTACCATATTGCATAATTTCACACATAATTTTAAGAAAACACTCTTCTTTATTCTCGTATCTATTATCCATTATTGGAATCAACAAATTGAATATGTATTCTGCAAAAAAATAATCTCTAATATTATTATGGTAAAATTCTAGTGCTCCATCATGACCATTATTCTTCCAATAAGCACATAACACACAACACTTCTTTATTCCATCTATAATTTCAGATTCCAAATTTTGTTCTTCAATAATTTCATCAAGCTCATATGAAGTTATATAATATCGTTCCTCTTCTGAATTTTGAAACATTCTATAAGCAATTTTACAAACTACATTATATAACAATTTTTCATACTGCTTTATTGGGTGCTCCAAATTATTATCAAAATTCTCATTGTACTCTGTATTAACAATAGCATTATTAAAAATCTCATGATATAAAGCCCATATATTATCCTGAAGTTTATGACTCATATCGCATGCAACCAATAGATATAATGCTAACGGCGTATCAGCTACTCCTATTGCCGTTTGCTCATCCAAATTTTTAATATAATTTTTAGTTGAATCAGGAATATATTCTCCACATTCTTCATATTTTTTCATCCATTCATTTCTTGTTTTATCATCAAAATGTAACAGTTTAATCGTTTTTACCCCAAAACTCCTACCATCAAATGCTTTTTCATCAATGAACTGCGGTCTTGTTGTTATTATTATTTTATTATTCTTAAAAGTTTTTCTTATAGCTATAATTAATTCTTCTAATTTTCCTTTATGTATACCTTCAATCATGCTCATTTCGTCCGCACCATCCATGATTAATATACAATTTGGATACCGGCTTCTTAACTCTTCAATTCTTTCAATATTCAGATAATCTAAAATTATTTTATCAATCTTTTTATTTTTATCAGAAAAATCCAATTCTCTTAATCTAATGCATACTAACTGATTTTGAAGGAAAATCGTTTTGCATACTTCATCATCATTTAGATAATGATAACACAAATAAGAAATCACACTTGTTTTCCCAATTGCAGCATCTCCTTCTATAAATAGAATTCTGTTTTCTGTTTCATCCCACAAAAAATTTGATAGAACCTTCACCATATCAGCATTATCTGAACCATTTGCGTATATTCTTGGATTCACAAATAATCTATCTAAAGTAACCCTACTATCGGAAATGTACTTATGTCGAAACAATTTCTCCGTAAAATTATCTGAATATTCTTTGATAACCGTCTCTACTCTATTACATATACATTTACATTCATTAGTAAAACTCCCAAATATACTATTATTCTTATTCATAAAATTTTCTAAAGAATTTAATGCATCAGTCGAATCACCATCGGAATTTTCAGAAATACTATTAGCCTTTCTTATTAACGATGTAAAATCTAAAATATTAACTTCTTTATCAAATACTATATTTTCTTTAATTAGATAACCAGCCCCATTTTTCCCCTTATAATTTTTTGTTTTTTCCGCATTTTCTACCATTACAAAAAAATATAAGCTATAACATTCAATAGATTTTTGTTTGCTTAAATCATTTTTAAGTTTTTTACAATCTTCTTTAAGTTTATCCGTATACTTTTCTAAATTTTCTTTTTTTATATAATCAATCTCTTTGAGCCTATATAACTTTTCCCGACGCTCTTGTATATTATGTTCTATAACATTGATTGTATTTATGATTTTATCTGGTTTATCTGTCGATGTAACCTGTACGATTTTCCTTTTCGTTTCGCAGATTAAATCATACCCCACATTATTAAAACTATTATTATTCGCATTTTTCAAATCTACATTATATAAAATATTTAATAAATCACATATAAACTGCTCAGAACTAATATTTATATCATGCATATTTAAGCTCCCCATATAATGTATATAGGCTGTTAAAACACTTATTCCCATTGTAAATCTTTTAATTATATTTTCTCGTCGAATCATAAAGCCTCCTCATACGTATATAAATACACCTCTGAGTATTCCTACATCGCAATAACACACGAATTACGGTATTTTCGTTCTTGTCTGTTACAACACATCTAAATGTCAGTCCATTCTAGTTCTCCACACGATGCTAAACCTATTTTTATAGGCTTAGTTTTATAAAACAAGGGACTTCACGAATTCAGTTTTATCTTAAATTCATTTAAAATTCCCCCAAATACTGTTCACTATTTATTTACGTGCCAATATACCTCCTTACCATCTCTTACGCTTGTAATAATGCCATATCTCTGTAGTAATTCCAGTCGTCTTCTTATAGCTGCTCTAGTTCTACCTGACGCTTCAGCCAATTCCGATATTGTTTCACATGATTTTTTATCAATATATTCTATGATAGATCTATCGCTTTCACTCAATCCATTTTTCTCGCCATACTGTTTCAAATTGCTGATCTTACTTTCCTTATTCTCATCATTTATACATGCTATCACTTCACTAAATAACTTTAAATAATCTTTTGTTCGTTCATAAATATATCCATTTATATTTTTTTCATCATCACAACTATGGACTATTGCATTTCGATAACGACGTATTTCGTCAATTTGGCTACATACCTGTCCATTTATGATACCACCATTAAACAAAATATCTAATGCATCAAATATTTTAATTTTATAATAGGAATCCTCTGAGTTTATAACTTTACAAGCCAATTTTATTAGAGTCTGTTCCAATTGATTGTAATTTGTCACAAACATACTAAATGTTGCTTTTAAATTATCTTTAGAATTTAATTTATCATCATTATTTTTCTCATATAGTAAATCTATTTCTTTCTTATCTTTTTCACCTTTCTCACTTACCTCATTTGGATTTAGATACATAACAAATCTGAATATCTCTATCAAAACAAATACAAATAAAATAATTGACTCCGTCATCAAAAACGGAGTATATATATTTAAATTATTACTATATGTAGCTATTGTCATTAAACAAAATATTATATCAAAAATGCAAAATACAATAATAAATAAAAAGCACCTATAACACTCTCTCCTCCCCTCATCTATATATTCTTCGACAGTGTCATCGTTTTCACCATAAACTTTCATTTTTGAATCTATCATACTGTAGCTTGCAATTGTAAGTCCTAAAATAGCGCCTATAACCTGTGCTAAAGATGAATATATGTATAATAATTGATTTTCTTCTAACAAAACAAACTGTTTCTTTATATAAATACAGTTTATCATATTAATTGCTGTTGTAATTCCTATTAGTAACAATATTACTGATTGTAAATAACTGACTATTTTTCTTATATTCTTCATAATAAACCATAAAACTTTTTTCATTAATTACATAACTCATTTTTTTATATTCTCTATCTCAATCAAAAACTACTTTTATTGCCTTAAGTATATCGGATTTCTTGTTAAAACACAATTCAAATTTTGCTAAAAATCTTCAAAAAAACAAATACTATTTCCCCACTTTTACGTCAACTTAAATCCCCCTCCCTAATCAACCGAATTCAACACACGTTTTTCATTAACCGCTTTACTTTTGCTTTTTTCATATTTACATTTTAATTCAATTCCTCTGTCAATTTTCTGTTTAACTTCATTACAATCACTTTCATTCAATTTAATTGATGAATCCAAAATACCCACATTTTGATTATTTATTTTGCGACGAATCCTACAAATTATATTATCACACCATAAATCCATCAAAACATCTTTTACTGAAGCATTTTCTTCATTGTCATTTTTAATAATGTTGTCGATTTTCTCAAAATAAAAAAAAGTATTATTATATATATCATCAAGCTGCCTTATACAATTTTTACTCCTAAGATTAACACGCCCTGGCTTTATATCAATTTTCAAATCATATAATATGTTTACTATATTCATAAACATATTTTCTTCTCTCTTATTAGCTTTTTTACTAAATCTTCTACTTAAAAGTCCTTGTCCCAAAATGTCAACAAACATAGCAGAGCAATTGTCTGCCACTTCAATAACACTAAATATATAAGTAAATCCTGTAAAAACACTAATTTCCTGCATTTTATTAGGATACCTATAAAAATAATATGAAATCATAAAAACTAAAGTCAAATATACACTCATTTTTATAAGATGAACAAAAACATCAAAATTTATAAAATCAACCAGTACTTTTAAAATACGAACTACAATTATAAAAATAACAAATCCCATACAAAATTTAATAACACTTTGATTTTTAAACACATCTCCCCATTTTAAGTTCTCAATTCCTATTGTCGCCAATATCTTCATATCTTCCTTCCTACTATTATCGCTTCTCACATTCTTTCTCAAACTCCAATTCACTTGTAGTCTTTCTTCTGAAAGAATCATCGTCTGAAAATAGTTCAACATCATTCATAAAAATAAGATTTAACATGTTACTAAAGCATCTGTACGTGCACAATAAAAAACATGATAACATATATACCAAAATTGGAATATTCCATTTTTCATACCAGGTATCTTTATACTGATCTCGAAAATATACTGTAACAGAAACAATAATAACTAAAACGCCAACTATCAAGGTTTGCTTAATATACTTTAAAAACAGCTTATCTTTATCTCTTTCAAAAACATATTTGACCAATTTAGAATCATTTTTCATACTCATTATAACAGGCAATACCGCACCTAAAAATCCTATAATAAGTGATGATACCGTAATAACCGCATCAAGTGCATCATTAATATTTTTACTTTGATATAAACTATTCTTTACAAATTTGAATAACACAAAAATAACAACTGATAGTACATATGGATATAACATTTCTATTAGTTTTTTCATATAATCACCATACACATAAATGATCCAATTTTTCTAATCTTTCATTATATTTCTCAAGCATTCTTGATTTTGCATAAGTAAATTCAAGAGGTTTCTTTTTTTCTATGTCAAAAGCAATATAGTCATGTATAGCATTCTCAAGCAAATCTACTATTTCAACCCTCGGTTTATCATCATCACTATATGACGTATCGCTCTTTAATTTAATTTTTGCACTATTTATCATTCCCGGATTGTCTTGTACATCGTTTATCAAATCAACAATACCTACTTTGTCCAGTTCCGCTTTTTTTTCACGTCCGACACTTATTGTAATTTTGGCAGTGGTTCCATTATACTTATTTACACTTTTTATCATCTCCGCCAGGCTTCCTTTTTTATTGTCAGGCTCAAAATTAGCAAATGAAATCTCAAATGTTCGGACCAGTCTATCACCAATTCTATTTGCATCAAATTTGTCTGATATAGGAATAAATGCAACTTTATAATTTTCCATTGGACAAATCTGATTTATCCATTCAGCAAGTCTACTGACACCTATTGACATTCTGTTTTGTTGTAACATACAAATACTTCTTTTCCGATCATATAAAAAATTTATATCTTCTCCAATATATTCATCTGGATCCAGCGGAATCGGAGTCGCATCCTCTCCTTCTTTTAGCTTAGATGGAATATTCGCATCTCTAAGCTTATAAGCTCTAATAGCATATATTTCGGTTTCACTATCAAATCTATATTCCCCTAAATTCACAATACAATCGGAAAGCTTCACATTACGCTGTACGAGAGCTTTACTCTTCATACTCATGAGCCACTCAGCCAAATTAAATTTGCCTACAACATGTGACTCTTCATTTTCATTAATCTCTATCTTTGCTACTTTATAATAACAAAATTTTATTTGTCGTCTGTATGTTTCCATATTTTTCATTCCTCAAAACTACTTAAATAACAGTTGTGTCCTAAGTCTAGGGTACCACTTTTTTTAAAAAAGTAAACCACTTTTATTATATAATATAAAAATAATTTATAACCTATGTAGCTCAGTCCGTCTGGACAGGTGGCTCACGCCACACTGGACTGGCGGCTCCGCCGCAGGAATATTCAGTTATTGCGGCTCCAACTAACTATGACAGCAAAAAGAACTACTTTGACACCTCAGCAGTAGAAGCTGTAATTGAGCTTGTACTCAGTAAACGTCAAATCATACGCTGGTCGTTAAAATCAACGCCGCCTATTATGAGCGGC
>ULNF01000051.1_pt1 | contig 26888 bp, 26 predicted proteins | sample 1951851 | NCBI WGS metagenome assembly ULNF01 (sample SAMEA4835570, study PRJEB28245) | human gut metagenome | biome: gut microbiome; material: fecal sample | place: Denmark | collected 2008 | reverse complement strand
ATATCGGTCACAATGAATGTGTACACGCATATCGGTTTTGATGATGCTGAGGAAGAATTGAAACGTATGGAAGAGTTTAGAAAGGCACAGGCAGAGGTTGAGCAGAAGAAAGAGAAACCGATGTCGCAGAAGATGTTTAAGGTAGTTTAATATGGAAGTGGGATGACGCTCTGGCTTAGGCTAGGGCGTTTTTTGAGTGGAAAAAAATTGCTTATACATATATAATGAAACTGGTGGTTTTCTGCGATTTTAGGGAAATAATATAAAAGATTGGAGTGAAAAGCTTGGTATATAACGAATTTATTAGGTGTGAAGTCTGCGGATGTATAACAAGAATTAGATTGCAGGTTGGATGGCTTGATGAGCATCCCATTGCTGTAACTTGCGGAAAATGTGGTATATCATTAAAAGGAAAAGTAAAGATTGGACAAGATACCTTGGGGCTTAAATTTGAATTTGAAAATGCTGAAAGAGTTAATGCCGCTCCAACAACTATTCCAGATTACGTAGTAGAGTGTTCAGGAGAATTCACAACAATTAAGATGTGTGATGGATGGTGCCTACAGGAAAATTTTATTACACCATTTATAAGATATCAGCAGAAAAGTGGTGATTTTGATAATTATAAGAGTTTTGGAAATAGTGTGAATACGCTAAAACAAACGGCTAGTATATGGCCTCAATATAAACGTGTTTTACAATTGTATAAAAATGGAAATCAAGAATATCTTAAACAAGAGATAAGGAAACTATTTCCAGAAGAATATATTATGTGTAGAAATGAACTTGAAATAATGAGAGCAGTTCGCATGATTGAAGTTCATGGATTCCTGTCACCGCTAAAACCAGTCATATTGGATTTTCCACAAATTGGATCTGATATTCTGAAATTAGATAAAGAAAAAGTGAATTGTCTTATAGAATATCTTAATACACACGATGGATATTCGTTAAAACAGATGCAGGAACAGATTAATACTCTATTAGGCGAGTTTATAGTGGCTTATCCTTATTTGATTCCGGCTTTGTCGTTACAATTTTGTGATGAAGGAAGTGTAGATCTTGAAGTGGAGGGAACTACAACAAGTACGTATGAAGATGTAAAGCAGTTTTATTTAGATGCATATGAGACGTTAGGAAATCTTTTGATTATTCCAGCGACAATTGATAATATAAAAAATAGAGGTGATGCGAACGATTTTATTGCGAACAATGCAGGAATTGTTTCTTTGGATAAATTTATAGCTGCGACAAAAGCTAATAGATTTCATTTATATAACAAGAATGAACTCTATATGCGTACGATAGATGTAAAGTATAATCAAAAACTTCGGAATGCAATAGGACATAATGATGTTGAGTATGAAACATCAACTCAAAAAATAATATATATTCCAGATCCTAAAAAGAGAGAAAAGAAACTGTCTGAATATCTGCTTGAATTTGAAATTGAAGCATTAAGTATGTTTCAAGCAATTTTGGTTATTTCAGAATACCTTTATAGGTTAAGAGAATTAGAATTGCTTGCTAAAGGGGTAGTGCCTTTGCCGGTTGAATTTCCTATAAAGGAAAGAAAAAAGAAAAAGATTTATCCTAATGAAAAGTGTCCATGTGGCAGTGGACTGAAATATAAAAAATGTCATGGAAGACTCTAAAAATCCTTAGTAGTAATCTTTTATTTTTTACTACCAATTTTACTACTAACAGGTAGTAACAGTATGCTCCATTCTGCACTAATTCACCACAATCTGTAATTTCAGAGCATTTCACAAAATCCCCAGAAACCCTTGCAAAACAGGGCACTTCAGGGCAAAACAAGGAGAAACAAAACTATGATAAAAGTACTTTTCATTTGCCACGGCAACATCTGTCGCAGCACCATGGCGCAGAGTGTATTCGCCCATCTGGCGGCGGAAGCAAACATGGCAGATTATTTTGAAATTGATTCTGCGGCAACAAGCCGCGAAGAAATCGGAAACACGCCACACTACGGAACAGTAAGGAAACTTAAGGAAGAGAATATTCCACTTATCCCGCACAGGGCGCGCCAGATGACAAGAAATGATTATTTATACTATGATTACCTGATCGGCATGGATACTGCGAACATCCGTAACATGATAAGAATTGCCGGAGGCGAGGACAGTCAGGGAAAAATCTACAAAATGCTGTCTTTTGCAGGATATGAACATACTCACAGGTTGTCGGAGGCAGGAGACGTCGCTGATCCGTGGTATACCGGTGATTTCGAGGCAACTTATCAGGATGTGAAAAATGGCTGTGAAGGTTTGATGGCATATATAAAAGAAAATCACAAGGTTACACTGTAATTTTTGCAGTTGCAGGTGAAAACAAGGTGTCAGAGAAGGGAGGAGTATCATGGAAACAAGAATTGCATTAATCGGAATTATTGTGGAGAATCCGGAATCCATCGAGGCGTTGAATCATCTTTTGCATGAATATGGAAAGTATATTATTGGCCGAATGGGAATCCCATACAGAGAGCGTGAGGTTAATATTATCAGCGTGGCAATTGATGCGCCGCAGGATGTAATCAATGCTCTGTCAGGAAAAATCGGACGGTTGGATGGAATCGGAGCGAAAACCGTTTACTCAAACATCAAAGGAAAGAATGAAAAATAAAATCAGATGTGCCGGGCAAGTATTATCTCGCTACGCTGCAAGCCCAGCCAGCTCGAATCCGCTACGCTCCTTCTCGCTGTGGGCTGTCGCCCAATAAGTCTAATAACAAGCCATGCCCATTCGGAATTCGCTACGCTGCAAGCCGAGCCAGCTCGAATCCGCTGCGCTTCTTCTCGCTGTTGGGCTGTCGCCCAATAAATATAAAAAGAGAAGCCATTGGAATAGTGAATAAATTCCCTATTCCAATGGCTTCTCTTTTTATATTTACTCGGCTTGTAGCTTATCCAAAGTATCTCTCAAGTAATCCCTGAAGGGCTTTGCCGTGTCTAGCCTCGTCTCTTGCCATCTCATGAACAGTGTCATGGATTGCATCAAGGTTGTTTTTCTTAGCACATTTTGCAAGATCAAATTTACCTGCAGTAGCACCGAACTCACAGTCAACTCTCCATTTCAGGTTATCTTTTGTAGTAGCTTTCATGTTTGGCTCTAAGTCCTCACCTAACAACTCAGCAAATTTTGATGCATGTTCAGCCTCTTCGTAAGCAGCTTTCTCCCAGTAAAGACCAACTTCCGGATATCCCTCACGGTGAGCGATACGAGCCATGCAGAGGTACATACCAACTTCAGAGCATTCGCCATCGAAGTTTGCTTTTAACTGGTCGAAGATGTATTTTTTGTCTTCATCACTGATTTCTGGATTGTTTTTTACTGTTTTTGCATAAACGCCATATTCATGTTCAGCAGCAAGTGTAAGATCACCTTCTACTTTTTTAAACTTATCAGCGCCTACATGACAGACTGGACACTCTGCTGGTGCAGCCTCTCCTTCATAAACATATCCACATACTGTACAAACCCATTTTGTCATAATTTTGTTCTCCTTTTCTTATTTGAATTTAATTTTACTTTTAATAATAGTAACTATTACTGATTTTAATTTAAAAAATATATTTTGTCAATACTTTTTCTTACATTTTTTATAGAAAATCGTGCAGCTGGTACTGTTCACCAGTACCATCAGCTGTTTTGTTTACAGTCTGCGCATTTTCCGTAAAAATATGTAATGTGACCTTCAATTTCACCGTCAAATCCCTGATTGGCAAGGACGTTGATATGATCCAGACCATCTACGGAAAGATCTAAAACGCTGCCACAGTGTTTACAGATAAAATGATAATGTGGAGCTGCATTTCCGTCAAAACGGTCAGGTCCGATACCGGTCGACAATTTCTGAATCTCACCGATGTCAGAAAGTAGTGACAGATTACGGTATACAGTGCCGAGACTGATATTCGGAAACTCTTGTTTAATACCAAGATAAACAGTTTCAGCAGTAGGGTGGTCATATCTGCCGGCAAGGAAGGACTTGATTGCTTCACGTTGTTTACTATATTTCAGCATAATAATCACCCTTTCTTTTTAATAATAGTAATTGTTACTGATATTATAATAACAGAGGACAACACTTCTGTCAAGGATAAAGATAAAAAATACGCATATTATAGCCGGTAAATGAATATATATAGTAGCAACAAAATAAATGCCGGGAGCATCCGATGGCAGGAATCAAACGTTTTATTACATATATATATGCATACGAAAAAGGAACAAAGGGAATCAACGCGGGATTTGCAAAAGTGGAGATCAGGGGAAATGAATGCAGGATTGAAGTGCATCTGCGTGGAACACCAATTCGGATGGGAATGGATCAGGTATACCTTTTTAAAGTAGAGGGAGGGCAGATGCTTGCGTTCCCGATGGGAGAGATGAGAATGATAAAAGGAAGCGGAGATTATGGAACAATTATAAAAGCAGATCAGATTGGAGGATCAGAATACTCGTTTGCCGAGATGGATGGAATGGTTTTTGCAGGAGAGGAAGGCGCGATTGCCATGACACGCTGGACGGAAGGAGAGCCATTTGCAGTAAAAACAGAAAATATCAGGTTGTGGGAACCGCCAAGATTTGACGCGGGCGAGACGGAAAATCAAAAAGAAAATAAGAAAACAGAGAATCCCCAGGAAAAAGTGACCGCGAAAAAAACGGAAAATCTTGCAGCCGAAAACGAAGAAAAAGACGCAGAGGAGCTTCATGTAACGGAAATGCCAATGCGCAATATTTTTCCGAAGTTCGTCTGGGTGGACACGTGGGAGCGGTTCAAAAACACATACCCACATTTTACATTGCCGGAGGATAAAAATGTAGAGTGCGTGCGCATTGAACTGAAGGATCTGCGGGAACTGCCGCGAAAATACTGGTATCTTGGAAATAACAGCTTTTTGCTGCACGGATTTTTCAATTACCGCTATCTGGTGCTTGGAAAACTCGAAGAGGACAAATGGTTTATCGGTGTTCCGGGGATTTATCAGCAGCAGGAGCGTGTGATGGCATCGATCTTTGGTTTCCCGGAGTTTATGACGACCGATCACATCAACCAGTTTGGATACTGGTATCACACGTTAGACGAATGATACGGGCAGTATATGAGGAAAATCCGCGCGCCTATGAGTGGACATCACCGGGATTTAAAATAGCGTAGCGGATGTGATCTTCCCATTTTCCCTGAATGAGGATACTGCCGCGCTCGATGCCCTCCTCGAAAAAACCTGTGACAGCCAGCAGTTTTCTGGACGGCACATTTTCAGGCATGCAGCGGCCGAAGATTCTGTGAAGCCCGAGATCATAAAAGCCGATAGCCAGCACCTTAGACAGAGCTTCTCTGGCATATCCGTGATGGTGATAAGACGCATCGAATTTATAGCCGAGTTCACTTGAGAAATAAGGCATTTTTATAATATCGTGCAGACAGACCGTACCGATGATGGTAGAGGGGTCTTCTTTCAAAAAAACATAAAAGCGCACACTGGAAAGCTTGAGAGCAAGTTTTAATTCGTATCTGGCAAGTGACTGCTGCAGATCAAGAGTGTAATAATTTTCAGGAGCGGTCGGCTCATATTTTTGAAAGCAGGAGCGGTTACGGCACAAAAAATCAAGAATTTCCGGCGCATAATCCGTGGATGGAAGCCGTAAAATCAATCGCTCTGTTTCATAGGAAAAAGAAAGCCCGGCGGGCAGTTGTGTATGATTCTGCATAAAAACCTCGAATAGAATAATTTTTATATAACATTATATACGACACTGTAAAAAATGCAAAAATATTTCTATGGCAGTGATGCGATAAATAGTGTATCATTGTATACAAAGTACCAGAACAGGAACACAGAAAAATGAAAATGACGCAGGACGAAAAATATATGAAGGCAGCCATCCGTGAGGCGAAAAAAGCATATGCCCTGGATGAGGTGCCGATCGGGTGCGTGATCGTGCAGGATGGCACGATTATTGCGAGAGGATATAATAGAAGAAACACCGAAGGAAATACATTGGCACATGCAGAACTGGCTGCGATCAGAAAAGCGAGCAAAAAGACGGGGGACTGGCGGTTGGAGGACTGCACGATGTATGTGACGCTGGAGCCGTGCCAGATGTGCGCCGGAGCGATCGTGCAGAGCCGCATGAAAAAAGTTGTCATTGCCACGATGAACCCGAAGGCGGGATGCGCAGGTTCGGTATTGAATCTTTTACAGATGGCGGCATTCAACCATCAGGTGGAGATTGAAAAGGGCGTTTTGGAGGAAGAATGTTCGATGATGCTGTCTGATTTTTTCCGCGAGCTGAGAGAGAAAAAAAAGAAAGATAAGGCGGCAGCGACAGAATCCCTTTGAACTCTTGACAATAAAGCCAGTTATAAGCTATACTAAAGTCTCCGAGCAGCCGGGGTGGCAGCGGTACCCTGAACCAGCAATCCGCTATAGCTGGGGTGATATCAAACTGAGGGTTATCTCTTTGCGGAGCAGCCCTTCATAAGTGGCGTTGACGTTTGGGTCTTACGCAACAGGAATTTACGAACCGGGTCAGGTCAGGAATGGAGCAGCCCTAAGTAAAAGCTCCTGTGTGCCGTGAGGGTGCCTGGACCGAGTTAACTGTGGAGGTAACGTCCGTGGACTGGATTCGAAGGGCGATGCTCGGATTTTAAATTTAAGAACAGAAACCGTAAAGAGCCGCAGCTGGATACTACGACTCTTTTGTATTATGCAGAAGACGAACTTATAGTTACCGGCGGACAAGTTCGCAGACGACAAAAAAGGAGAAAAAGCAGATGTGGGATAAAGTGAGAAAAAAGATTTTTGATATATGTGACCTGATGGATATGGCACTGGCGGCAGTCGTTGTGGTGGGTATTTTTATCGCTACAGTTGGAATTTTTCCACAGATGACAGAGCTGTGGCATCACAGAACAGAGACAGAGGCATTTCTGGAATTTCTGGATGCCGTTCTCAGTATCGTGGTAGGTGCAGAATTTTTAAAAATGTTATGTAAACCAAGAACGGAAAATATCATTGAGGCTTTGATTTTCCTGATCGCGCGTCATATGATCGTACAGACAACATCCGCAACGGAGAATCTGATCTCAGTTGTCAGTATCTGCATGCTGTTCCTTTTCCGGCGTTTCATGCTTGCAACAAAACCGGACAAAGAACATCATGTGCCGGATTTTGTTAAGGCAATTAAAGTAGCACAGTCTTCTGATTTTCAGGAAGCATTAAAAGAAACAGAAGAACATGAGACAATTTCTCAGGATAAAAAATAAAACTGCATTTATTTGAATACAAACATTGAATTTCTAAAAAACTGCTATATAATGTAAGCATGTCACGGCAAAAGTGCCGAAAATCGTGCTTATCCGGTACATAGACACGGTTTTAGAGAAAAAGAAAAGTGAGGAAAATAAAATGTTTGGATTTGGTCAGTTAATTGACATCTTGAAAAAGAACCCGAAAAAAATTGTTTTTACAGAAGGAAATGATCCTCGTATCTTAGAGGCAGCTTCCAGACTTCTGGCAAGCAATTTCTTACATCCGATCTTAGTTGGTAACCCGGATGAGATTGCAAAAGTAGCAGAGGAGAGCGGTTTCAATATCCGTGGAGCAGAGATCATCGACCCGGTGAAATATGAAAGATTTGACGAGATGGTTGAGATGTTCTGCGAACTTCGTAAGAGCAAAGGTGTTACACCGGAGCAGGCAAGAGGAATTCTTTCCCAGGCAAACTACTTTGGTACAATGTTAGTAAAAATGGGAGTTGCTGATTCACTTCTTGGTGGAGCAACATACTCTACAGCAGATACAGTACGTCCGGCATTACAGTTGATCAAAACAAAACCGGGTAACACGATCGTATCTTCCTGCTTCATTATGGTACGTCCTGCAGCTACAGGCGAGAACGAAGTACTCGCAATGGCTGACTGCGCGATCAACATTCATCCGACAGAGGATGAGCTCGTAGAGATCGCCGGTGAGACAGCAGAGTGTGCTAAGATTTTCGGTATCGATCCAAAGGTTGCATTCTTAAGCTACTCAACACATGGTTCCGGCAAGGGCGAAGATGTTGACAAGATGCGCAATGCAGCAGCAAAAGCAAAAGAGAAATATCCAGAGCTTCCGATCGAAGGAGAAATCCAGTTCGATGCAGCAGTTTCTCCACGTGTTGCACGTACAAAATGCAAAGATTCCAAGATTGCAGGACATGTAAACACATTTGTATTCCCTGATATCAATGCTGGTAACATTGGTTACAAGATCGCACAGCGTCTTGGTAACTTCGAAGCATACGGACCAATCTTACTTGGTTTAAATGCGCCGATCAATGATCTTTCACGTGGATGTAACGCAGCAGAAGTTTACTCTATGGCAATCATTACAGCAGCACTTGCATAATTGCAATTGACCGGAGCATAAGAAAACTTATGGCTGCCCGGCAGAGCAGTATATCTGTTGTGTAAAACGAAACCGTCAGCGAAGGGCATTTGAAAGAATGTTTTTCGCATGACGGTTTTTTTATATCTTAAAATATCAGATAATATGTGGATAACTATGTGGATAATGTGAATAAGTCGGTGAATACAGATAAGCGACATTAATTGTTGTACAATTAAAGGGAAAAATGAAAGGATTTGTAAAAAAGAATTATATCTTTTTCCTTGATTGTATAGTAGAATATGTGTGCAATTCACATAATAGGAAAAAAAGATTTGCAGAAAATAACAAATGAATCAAACAGAGGAAAAAACAATGTTTAAAAATGCAGGACGTGTAAAACGCACAATAGAAGAATATTTTGTACTTACCGTGGCAACGCTTATTCTGGTTGTCGGCGTGTATGTATTCAAGTTCCCGAATAACTTTTCTTTCGGTGGAGTGACTGGTATTGCGGTCGTTTTGAGCGCCATTATGCCGACAACCCCTGGAAATATCACATTTATTATCAATATGGCACTGCTTGTGCTGGGATTTATTTTTCTTGGAAAAAGTTTTGGAATCAAGACTGTCTATGTCAGTGTGCTGATGTCAGTTGGGTTAAGTGCAGCGGAGAAATGGTTCCCAATGTCTGCGCCACTCACCTCACAGCCGGTGCTGGAACTGATTTATGCGATCGTGCTTCCGGCGGCGAGTTCAGCCATCTTATTTAATGTCGGAGCTTCCGGTGGTGGTACGGATATTATCGCCATGATCTTAAAGAAATACACGAAACTGAATATCGGAGGTGCGCTGTTTCTGGTAGACCTGTTTATTGTACTTGCATCCTGCCTTGTCTTCGATGCGCAGACAGGTCTGTTTTCCCTCTGCGGACTTCTGGCAAAATCACTGGTGGTCGACAATGTGATCGAGAGTATTAACATGTGCAAATACTTCACCATTATCTGCAATGATCCGGAACCGATCTGTGAGTTTATCACCCAGAAGTTAAACCGCAGTGCAACGGTATATCATGCCGAGGGTGCTTATCAGCATAACGACAAAGCAGTTATTCTCTCTGTTATGAAGCGAAGCCAGGCTGTGGAACTCCGTAACTTCATCCACGAAAACCAGCCGTCCGCTTTCATTGCGATCACCAACAGCAGTGAGATTATCGGAAAAGGTTTCCGCGGGTTGAATTAGAAAACCAGAATTGCGAAAAAGTCCGAAAGTTTGCGGACATAGGGAAATTATGCTAAAATAGACGGCATATAAGATGAATGAATTTGACGGAAATTTGTTCAAAAATAACAGGTTTTATCGAACACTAAAAGGAGAGATAAAACAGGAGAAAACAGGAGAAGGATTTCATGAAAATTTGGGAAGATGAGAAACAGGTGTACATCAGAGCGGCCATGGAGCGCAATACGCCGGAACAGAATGCAGCGCTCAAAGAGCGTTTAGAACAGATCGACTGGTCGATTTTAGAACATATCCAGAGAAAAGAGACTGTGAATGAGCGCGGTGTGTTCGCACCGTTAGAAGCAGTGGAAGTGCCGGAGATCGAGGCGCGCAGAGACGAGTTTAAAGCAGCAGGACTGGATGCAATCCGGGCAGGAAAAGTAGGAGCAGTGCTTTTAGCTGGCGGACAGGGAACAAGACTGGGGTTGGACAGACCGAAGGGAACATTAAATATCGGTGTGAACCGGGAACTTTATTTATTCGAGCAGCTTTTCCGTAATCTGATGGATGTGACGGATGAAGCCGGTGCTTACGTTCCAATGTACATTATGACAAGCAATATTAATCATAAAGATACCGTTACTTTTTTTGAGGAGCATCATTATTTTGGCTATCCAAAAGACTATGTAAAATTTTTCATTCAGGAGATGGTTCCGGCATGTGACCACGAGGGACGTGTCTATATGGAATCTGATACCGAGGTGGCAATGTCTCCAAACGGAAACGGTGGATGGTTTGGTTCCATGGTGAGCGCAGGATTATTAGATGACATCCACGCAAGAGGACTTGAATGGATCAATGTGTTTGCAGTGGACAACTGCTTACAGAGAATTGCGGATCCGCTATTTATCGGCGCAACAATCGTTTCTGGCTGCGAGAGTGGAGCGAAGGTAGTGCGCAAGGCGGCACCGGATGAAAAAGTTGGCGTGCTTTGTACTGAGGATGGAAAACCATCTATCGCAGAGTATTATGAGATGACGCAGGAGATGGCAACTGCAAGAAAAGAGAATGGAGATCTGCTTTACGGCTTTGGCGTGATCTTAAACTATCTTTTCTCTGAAAAAAAATTAGAGCAGATCGCAGACGCACGTATGCCGATCCATGTGGTGGAGAAGAAAATTCCTCATATTGATCTGGAAGGAAATATGGTGAAACCGGAGCAGCCAAACGGATACAAGTTTGAAACTTTAGTGCTGGATATGGTACATATGATGGATGACTGCATTCCATATGAAGTTGTGCGTGAAAGAGAATTTGCACCGATCAAAAACCTTCACGGCGTGGATTCCTTAGACACTGCGAGAGAGTTGCTGAAAGGCTGCGGTGTCACATTATAATACCTTTGAAAAAAGCGGTCACTTTACAGAAAAAAGCAAAAAAGAACATGAAAAACCGCGTAAAACGGGCGTTTGCCGGGAATCCTGGCAGACGCCCGTTTTGTGCAAAAGACCAAAGGAAATCTAAGAAATTTCGTAAAAACAACAGAAAAAGGAGAAAAATAACTAAAATATAACAAAAATACACTTTTCATATTAAACATATTGCACAATGAATACAGAAGAATTTTCAAGAAAGAAAGAAGTATTTTATATGTTTTTTTATAGGGGCGATTGCTATAATTCATCATGTAACAAGAAGTTACCAAATACATTAAGGGAGGTTTTCTTATATGAAAAAGAAAGTAGTTAGTGTAATTCTTGCAATGACAATGGTAGCATCCATGGCAATGGGATGCGGAAGCAGCTCTGATACAACAACATCAGACAATTCAACAACAACCACAACAACAAATGATGCAGTAGCATCCACAGAGGCATCCGATGCGGCAGACGCAACAGCAGATGCAGCAAACGGAGACTTAGCTGATAAAAAAGTTGGTGTATGTATTTATCAGTTCGCTGATAACTTCATGACATTATTCCGTGGAGAACTTGAGAACTACTTAGTAGAACAGGGATTCTCAAAAGACAATATCACAATCGTAGATGGTGCTAACGACCAGGCTACACAGACAAACCAGATCCAGAACTTCATCACACAGGGTGTTGACGTTTTGATCATCAACCCGGTTAACTCTTCATCCGCAGAGACAATCACAGATATGGTTGTTGAAGCTGGTATCCCTCTTGTATACATCAACCGTGAGCCAGATGCTTCTGAGGAGCAGAGATGGGCAGATAACAACTGGGATGTAACATACGTTGGATGTGACGCTCGCCAGTCCGGTACATACCAGGGCGAAATGATCGCTGATCTTGGTCTTGACACAGTTGATATGAACGGAAACGGAAAAATCGACTACATCATGATCGAAGGTGACCCGGAGAACGTTGATGCTCAGTATCGTACAGAGTACTCCATCAAAGCTCTTGAAGATGCCGGATTAGAAGTAAACTGCTTAGACGATCAGGTTGGTATGTGGGATCAGGCTACAGCACAGCAGTTAGTAGCTAACTCCTTAAGCCAGAATGGTAATGATATCGAAGTTGTATTCTGTAACAACGATGCAATGGCACTTGGTGCTTTACAGGCAATCGAATCCGCAGGACGTACTGTAGGTGAAGATATCTACTTAGTAGGTGTTGATGCTTTATCAGAAGCTCTTGAAGATGTTCTTGCAGGAACAATGACAGGTACTGTATTTAACGATCACTTCTCACAGTCCCACAGTGCAGCAGACGCAGCTATCAACTACTTATCAGGTGCTGGAAACGAGCACTACATTGGTTGTGACTACGTGAAAGTTACAAAAGACAATGCCCAGGAAATCCTTGACATGGTTAAATAATCAATCATTGCTACATTGAAAAAGTAAAATGAAAAAAGCGGTGCGGGTGTTTGAATGGCCCCCCCACTTGTCTTGAAAAAAGACTGACACAAGACGATCTTAATTGATTTGATAACGAAAAGAATTATGAAAATGTCATGTATTTGAAACAGCGGAAGTAATAATGGGTAAGGAATTCTGAATATTGACATTACACAGATTTTTGATCTGTATCAACATAAAATAAAACAGGTAATAAACCTGAATTTATAAAGGAGGAGCAAAATGGCTGAATATAAACTGGAGCTTAAGGGTGTTTGCAAATCTTTCCCTGGTGTAAAAGCGTTGGATAATGTACAGCTTTCATTAAGACCAGGAACAGTTCATGCACTGATGGGCGAAAACGGTGCAGGAAAATCCACTCTGATGAAATGCCTTTTCGGTATTTACAGAATGGATGCGGGGGAAGTCATTCTGGATGGCAAGAAGATTGAGATCAACAATCCGGATGAGGCAATGAAGTATGGTATTGCGATGGTACATCAGGAATTACAGCCGGTACCTGCAAGAAGCGTGGCAGAGAACCTTTATTTAGGACGTTTCCCGACCAAGGGATTCGGACCATTTAAGATGATCGACCACAAAACTATGTATGCAGAGACAGAGAGATGGTTAAAAGAGGTAAAAATGGATTTTGATCCAAAAGCACAGCTCGGAACTCTTTCCATTGGACAGATGCAGTCCGTAGAAATTGCAAAGGCAGTTTCACAGCAGGCAAAAGTCGTGATCTTCGACGAGCCGACATCTTCTCTTTCTGATAACGAAGTAGAAGCGCTGTTCCGTATCATGAATGATCTGAGGGACAAGGGCGTTGCAATGGTTTACATTTCCCACAAGATGGATGAGATCAAGCGTATCGCAGATGATATCACGATCATGAGGGATGGTACCTATGTAGGAACCTGGCCGGCAGCAGAACTTTCAACAGACCAGATCATTGCAAAGATGGTAGGCCGTGAACTTACCAATGTATATCCACCGAAGGAGAACAAACCGGGTGAAGTCATCATGGAAGTAAAAGACTTATGTTCTATCCATGAAAAATCATTCCAGCATGTAAGCTTTGAATTGAGAAAAGGTGAGATCCTTGGATTTGGTGGACTGGTAGGTGCACAGAGAACCGAGTTGATGGAAGGTATTTTCGGTATCCGCGGTATCGCATCCGGCGAGATTTATATGCACGGCAAGAAAACCAGGATCAAACATCCTATTGATGCAATGAATGCAGGTATCGGACTTATTACAGAGGATCGTCGTGGAAATGGTATCTTCGGATGTCTTTCCATCAAAGATAATGTAGGTGTCTCTGTATACAATAAATTCCTTAAAGCAGGATTTGTGTTAGACCACAAGAAAATCAATCAGGTTGTGGATGACAGCATTAAGAAGTTAAGCATTAAGACACCAAGTATGAAGGAACACATCGCAAACCTTTCCGGTGGTAACCAGCAGAAGGTTATCGTAGCAAGATGGCTTGCAAATGATCCTGACGTACTGATCATGGATGAGCCGACCCGTGGTATCGACGTCGGTGCAAAACATGAGATTTATGAGATCATGAGTGATCTGGCAAAACAGGGAAAAGCAATCATTATGATCTCATCAGAAATGTCAGAACTTCTTGGTATGGCAGACAGAATCTGCGTTATGTGTAACGGTAAACTTACCGGCGAGATCAATCAGCCGGAAGAGATGACTCAGGCAAGAGTCATGGGCTTCGCAACCAAATTCTGATAGAGGAGGACAATAGAATGGAAAAGACAAAACAGCAGAAAGCAAAAGATTTTATTATCAACAATGGCGTTATCATTGTAATGTTTATTCTGGTTATCTACACCGGATTGACATCTGATAACTTCCTTACACGAAACAACTTAATGAACATTTTGATGAACATGAGTTCACGACTTGTCATCGCCCTTGGTATTGCAGGATGTGTAATCACCGCAGGATGTGACCTTTCCGCAGGACGTATGATCGGTTTCGCAGCATGTATTGCCGGTACATTATTACAGCGTATTGATTATTCCGGAAAGTTCTTCCCGGATATGCAGCCAATGAATGTATTCCTGGCATTGATCGTTGTCATGGCAATCTGTGCAGCATTTGGTAGTATCACAGGTTTTTTCATCGCTTACCTAAGCGTACCTCCATTCATCGCTACGCTGGCAATGATGGAAATTGTTTATGGTATTTCCCTGATCTACACAGGAGCTACACCACTTGGTGGTTATGTAAAATCCTACACAGATATCGCAAACGGCAAATTCCTTGGAATCAGCTGGCTGATCTGGATCGCAATTTTAGTAGCAGTTATCACATGGTTCATTTTCAACATGACACGTCATGGAAAATATATGTATGCGATCGGTGGTAACCCACAAGCAGCAGAAGTTGCTGGTGTTCCTGTAAAAGCAACTATGATCTTAATCTACATGAAAGCAGCAGCTATGTATGGTCTTGCAGGTTTCATGCTTGGCGCAAAAGCCGGTGGTGCATCCGTTAACTTAGGATATGGTTACGAAATGGAAGCGATCGCAGCTTGTACGATCGGTGGTGTATCCGTTACAGGTGGACGTGGTAAAGTTTCTTCCGCTATCATCGGTGTTGCCGTATTCGAGTTATTAAAAGCAGCATTACAGTACTTGGGAGTAGATGCGAACGCACAGTACATTGCAATTGGTATCGTAATCTTCGTAGCTATTTCTCTTGATATCAGAAAATACGTTGCTAAGAAATAATAAAATACAAATAATTTTGAAACATCATATGTTTTATATTATAATAATAGCGGCTGGAGCTTTTCAGCCGCTATTATTACTTAAGGGAGAAAAAAGATGACAACACAGACGATTTTAGAACAGGCAGGAATTCCATTACTTTTATTTGTGATCTGTATGTATTATGGATTGAAACTGATGATTTTGCAGGACGTTTCAACCATTCGGGGAAAGAATAAAGAACCGGTAAAAGATGAAAAGGCGTATGCAAAAAAAGGTGGAGCGCTCATTCTCTTTTTTGGTTTTGCAACACTTGTAATGACGTTTCTTATTTTTGTGGATCTTTATGTCGCACTGGCACAGATTGTAATCTGTACGATTATTTTTGGCGTTTTGTGGAAAAAAATGAATGACAAATACGGTGCATAAAGAAAGATGGAAAAGAAATAAAAGAAAATAAAGGGCAGAAATTATGAACCAATATACCGTTTTACTTGTAGATGATGAGGAAGAAGTGTTTCAGGTCATCATGAAAAAACTCGATTGGGAGAGCATGGGATTTTCCATTGCAGGCTATGCCAGAAATGGTGTGGAGGCGTTGGAAATGGCGGAGGAACTGCAGCCGGATGTGGTCATGACAGATATCAAGATGCCATATATGGACGGACTTACACTCTGCAAAAAGCTCAAAGAACTCTACCAGAAAGTGAAAGTGATCATTTTCTCTGGCTTTGATGAATTTGAGTATGCGAAAGAGGCAATTAAAATTGAGGCCGAGGAGTATATTTTAAAACCGATCAATTCCAATGAACTGCGGGAAGTATTTGAGCGGATCAAGGTCAACCTCGACAAAGAGCTGGACGAAAAAAGAAATATCGACAAACTGCGGGAATATTATATGGAAAGTCTTCCTGTTTTACAGGAGAATTTTTATACTTCGCTGATTGAAGGAAGAATCCCGGAGTCACAGATTGAAAGGTATGTGCAAAACTATCAGATCAACCTGACAGGACCATACTATGTGGTCACTGTTTTACATATCAGTACAACGAATCCGGAAAATGTGCCAATTGATCCATTTTTACTCACTGTCTCTGTGAAAAAACTTGCGGAGGAACAGTTGACCGAAAAATGGAATTGCAGGACGGTGACCTATCTTGGAGATATCCTTGTGATCGCACAGCTTTCCGATGTGGACAGCGTCACACATTTTACCGATGATATGGATCGGTTCTGCAAAATGGCAAAGCGTGTCTGTAAGGCGACTGTCACCGCGGGAATCGGACATGTGTGCAATCAGCTTTCACAGCTTTCACTCTCTTATCATGGGGCAAAGAATGCAACCTCTTATCGTGTTTTATATGGAAATACAAGAGCCATCAATATCGCAGAGATGGATCCACAGGAGAGCGTGGATGAACACTGGGAGGAAGCTTACATCGAGAAAATTTTAAAGAAAGTCAAGATGGGCGAGCAGGAGCCGTTGGAGGAAGCAATTGCAGAGTTTACGGGGCAGATGGCAAAGACGAGAATGTCTCTGCAGAACTACCGGATTCTTGTCATGGAACTGATTGCAGAAATTTTCCGGTTTGGAAGCAATAACCAGATTAACATGGACGAAGTGTTTGGCAACAACAGCGATTTATATAATCAGGCGTTACAGTTGGAATCCACAGATGCGCTTGGCGCATGGCTGAAGGAAAACTGTATGAAGATGCAGCGCCAGGTAACAAATGAACGTCAGGACACCACAAAATCTTTTGTGACAAGAGCAGTAGAGTATGTGAAGGAGCATTATGCAGATCAGGAGTTGAGTATTGAGACGATATGCAGTTATCTGAATGTGAGTGCAGCATATTTTTCCACTGTTTTTAAGAAGGAAACCGGAAAAACATTTATCAATTATCTCACGGACTATCGCATGGAGCAGGCAGTGGATCTGCTTTTGACGAAAGACGAGAAAACTTATATTATTGCAGAAAAAGTTGGATATTCTGATCCGAACTATTTCAGCTATGTGTTTAAAAAACAATTTGGAATGTCACCATCAAAATATAAGGCAGGTAAGTTGGGCGAAAAGTGAAAACAATAGAAAAATTTTACCGGAAAATAGCGGAATACCTTGCAAAACGTGTCAAACCCCAGACGATACAGTTTACGATATCGGTTTCATTTACGATTATCTCTGTATGCAGTATGGGGATTCTTGGCGTGACGCTTTATAATCGTTTTGTCAATCGAATGGAGGACATGACAATCGAAAGCTCGGAGCAGCTTTTGAATCAGACTGCCATCAATCTGGAAACGTATCTTAGAAACATGCGGCGCATTTCGGATGCGATGTACTATAGTGTCATTAAGGATAAGGATCTTGCAGTGGATTCTGTGGATGAGGAGATGAACCTTTTATATGAGGCGAATAAAGATAACCTGATCAGTATCGCATGTTATACGAACGATGGTAAACTGGTTGCAGCAGCACCGGTCACCAATGAGAAGGATAATTCGGACATTGTCGATCAGGAGTGGTTTGTCAATGCGGTGGATCAGATGGAAAACCTGCATTTTTCCACGCCGCATGTACAGAATCTGTTTGACAATGCAACTTACCGCTATTACTGGGTTGTTTCCTTAAGCCGTGCAGTGGAACTGACAAGCAACGGAAATTCTACGCTGGGTGTTTTGCTGGTTGATATGAACTACAGCAGCATTGAGCAGCTTTTTAATAAGGCAAATACAGATAATTCATCGGAATATGTCTATCTGATGGACAGCGATGGTGAGATTATCTATCATCCGAAGCAGAAACTGATTTACACAAATCTTTATGAGGAAAATAATCTTGAGGCGGTTCATTATGATGACGGTTCCCATCAGGAGATTTTTCAGGGGGAAAAGAGACTTATCACCGTCAAGACGGTCAGCTATACCGGCTGGAAAATTGTGAGCGTTGTGCCAATGAGCGCCTTTAATATGGGACTTTACGGTACGCGAATGTTTGTGATTATGTTGATGGCGTTGTCGATGCTGATGATTATTATCATCAATCAGCTTGTGTCTGCAAGAATTGCAAAACCATTACAGCGTCTGAATGAATCCGTCAAAGAATGGGAAGCGGGAAATCTGAATCCTACTATATATGTAGGCGGATCGTTGGAAGTAGAACATCTGGGAAAGACGTTGCGCTCTACGGTAGAACAGATTAACCAGTTGATGCATGATATTTTGTATGAACAGGAAGAAAAAAGAAAAAGTGAACTGGATGCATTGCAGTCACAGATCAATCCACACTTTTTGTATAATACACTGGATTCTATTGTATGGATGATCGAGGGCGAACGCTACGAGGATGCGGTCTTTATGATCACGCAGCTTGCGAGTCTGTTCCGTATCAGTCTAAGCCGCGGAAAAACGATCATCAGCGTTGAAGATGAGATCAAACACGCAAAGAATTACATGAATATCCAGAAAATTCGTTATAAAAACAGCTTTGCAATTGATTTTTCCATAGAGGAGGAAATTTTGCACTGCTGTACGGTAAAACTCGTGGTGCAGCCGCTGTTGGAAAATGCGATTTATTATGGCGTGGAAGGAATGGACGGTGAAGGCGAGATCCATGTAAAAGGTTACCGGAAAGAGGACGATATTTATATAGAAGTCAGCGATAACGGACTTGGTATGCCGCAGGATATGGTGGAACAGCTTCTGACCGACAATAACCGTGTGAGAAAGCATGGTTCCGGTGTGGGTGTGATCAATGTACATAATCGTATCCGTCTGCGGTTTGGCAAGCCATATGGCCTTGAAATCGAGAGTATGCCGGATGAGGGAACCACCATTCGTATCCATCTGCCGTATATTCCATATGAACCGGAAAAACTGGAACTGCTGGAAAACGGAAAGATGCAGGAACTGAAAGGGGGAAAGAGCAATGAAGAAAAATAGGATTTATTTTGGATTGCTCATTCTTGCCCTGGTAGTGACGATTGTCTGGACATCCGCTGGCATGCTTGGAGTGAATAAAGAAGAGAAAAAATACAGTGTGTCTGTGATCGTCAACGACAGCAACAATGACCGCTGGATCGCAATGCGCGAGGGACTGGAGCAGGCAGCGAAAGATGACGATATTCAGTTAAATTATGTTTCCACCGGTGTCTTTGCAAGTGAAGATGAAGAAAAGGCGCTGATCGAGCGTGAAGTGGAGAATGGAGCAGATGGAATTATCGTACAGCTTGTCTCAAGTGAGGACACCTATGCAGTTTTTGAGAAAATAGATTCTTCTGTAGCGGTGATGTTATTGGAAACAGATGCGGTGTCGGAGGGAGTTTATTCCGTGACAGCCCCAGATAATCTCTGGATTGGTGAAGCACTGGCACAGACAGTTTTGCAGGATTATGGGGATTCTTTATCTGAGAAAAAAATTGGAATTCTCAGCGGAAACCAGAATCAGCTTTCCATGCAGCAGAGGCTTGGCAGCGTGAAAAAGCTGCTGGAGGATGAGAACATAGAGCCGGTCTGGATTTTATCCGGTCAGGGGGAGAATCTGTCATCGGAACTTGTGACAAAACAGGCAGATGAACCGGTGGATATTCTGATCACATTGGGAAATGCGGAGACAGAAACAGCAGTGGATTATCTGCAGGCGGATACCAGTTATAAACGACAGTTTATGATTTATGGGGAAGGGTGTTCGGATAAAACGGTATATTATCTGGACAAAGGCATAATTAAGTCGCTTGTAGTACCAAATGAATTTAACATGGGATACCAGAGCGTACATACGATTGCGGAACAAATCAAATACAAGTTTTCCAGTGCAGAAAGCACGACGGTGGACAGTCTTGTGATCAACAGGCAGAATCTGTATGATGAGGAGAACCAGAAGACATTATTCCCGATCGTGCAGTGAATCAGAGGGATCATGGTGTGGATAAAACAGGAAGAAAGAGAGAAGGTATGGCATGGGAAGTGCAAAACAGAGGATTTCAGGTGCATTGATCCTGACATTGGGTGCATCAATGCTTGTGGGATGTGAACTGCCGGAGAGAAATACACAGGTGAAAAGTATCAAGATCGGCGTGACACTTTATGATCAGTATGATGCTTTTCTTTCTGAGCTGATGGAAGATTTTAACACCTATGCAGCAGCGAAGGAAGAGGAGACAGGAATCGCCATTAATGTGGAAGTCTATAATGCGTCACAGAGTCAGGCGACACAGAACAATCAGGTGGAAGCTATGGCACAGGATGGATGCGACATTATCTGTGTGAACTTAGTGGATCGTACGGATCCTACAACGGTCATTGATCTCGCGGAGAAAAATGATATCCCTGTCATTTTCTTCAACCGTGAGCTGGTGGAAGAGGATTTAGAGCGCTGGGATAAATTGTATTATGTGGGGGCGAAGGCATTTGAATCTGGAATGATGGAAGGACAGATTGCCGCAGCGGCTTTTTTACAGGATCCATCGGTCGACAGAAATCAGGACGGAGTCTATCAGTATGTTGTGCTTGAGGGGGAGCCGGGGCATCAGGATGCAATAGTCCGCACGGAATACTCGGTGAATACGATTGTTTCCAGCGGGATTGAGGTGGAAAAACTGGGTTATGCCATTGCTAACTGGAACCGTGCACAGGCACAGAATAAAATGACACAGCTTTTGAGCCAGAATGGCAATAAAATAGAGTTAGTGATCGCAAACAATGACGATATGGCAGTGGGGGCGATCGATGCATTGAAGGCCTCAGACCTAAGCCGGGAGGAATGGCCGGTAGTGGTCGGAATTGACGGCACCAATGTTGGACTTGAGGCAGTGAAGAATGGCGAGATGGTCGGTACCGTCTATAATGACAAAGAAGGACAGGCAAAGGGAATGTTGGAACTTTCTTTTGCACTTGCCACGGGCGGAAATCTGGAGGATCTGAATCTGGAGGATGGAAAATACATAAGAATGCCTTATGCAAAAGTCGGACCGGATGATGTGGATGAATATTTGAACAGATAACGTTTCTGGCAGACAGGAAATGAATGGGAGCAAAGATTTGAAGACAATCATTTATTTTAAAGGTGTCTATGACACGCTTGATTTATTTACAGATCATTTGATCGAGGCATTTGAATCCATGGGATATGGGACATTTGTGTATCACACTGCAAATGAGGAAGTGTGCAAAAAGATGTTGCTCCGCCTTCTGGATGAATCACAGGAATTTGCAGTAGTGACATTTAATAACCTCGGATACAATCTTTCTTTTGAACAGTCTGAAGCAGCGGAGGATGAAGAGAAAAAACCGGAAGAACATAATATATGGAATTATTTTCATATCCCATATATTGACATTCTCATGGATCATCCGTTTCATTATGAGAAACCGCTTTGCAATATGCCGGAAACGGCAGTGATCCTCTGCACAGACCGCAATCATGTGAAATATATCCGGCGTTTTTTCAAAAACATCCATCGGACAGATTTCCTTCCACATGCAGGAGTGGAACTGGGACATAAGCATAAACCTCTGAATGACCGCAATATCGATGTGCTGTATGCAGGGGCACTTCCAATCTATACGGTCGCAAAGATGATCCCGGATCTTCATTCCATCCCGGAAGTCGACGGTGAGCATATGATGCAGTCGGTGTTGGGCGAACTGGTGCAGCACCCGGAACAGACGACAGAACAGGCGATAGAAGCATATGTAAAGTCAGTGCGTGGAGATATATCCGACGAGCGTTTACAGGAGATCATTGTAAAAATGCGGTTTCTGGATTCCTACGCGACGTCTTTTTTTCGGGAGCAGGCGGTGCGCATCCTTGTGGAGAGCGGCATTCATGTGACCGCGTATGGTGTTGGCTGGGAACAGTGCGAATGGAGTGATAATCCGTATCTGACATATGGGGGAAAGGTGCTTGCACCGCAGATTCTTCCGCTTATGAACGACTCCAAGATCGTATTAAATACCATGACCTGGTTTAAAGCAGGTGCGCACGACCGTATTTTTAATGGTATGCTTGCAGGTGCGGCGGTAGTGACAGATGATTCCACTTACCTGCGCAGAACCTTTACGGATGGAAAAGAACTTGTGATGTTTTCATTAAAGGAATTGCAGACACTGCCGGAACGGGTATTTGACTTGTTTGGCCACAGCTCCCACATGCAGGAGCTGGCAGATTGTGGATATCGTGCCGCAAAAGAGGGGCATACGTGGAAAAACAGGGCAGAGTACATCAGGGAGTGTTATTTGGACGAATAGAACATCAAGATACTTTCACAGGGAATTTTGGAGAGCGGTTTCGCCGGAGCATGGAAAAATGGAGGAGCGGAGACGAATGCACATTTTAATGTATCGTTGGAAGGCATACAATTACCGGGATATTGAACAGACATTCCGCCTGTTAGGACATACGGTGGACAATATTGAGCAGGAACTTGGAAATTATGACATTGATCCCGAATTTGAGGCGAAAATCGAAGCAATGATGGAAAAAAATCATTATGATATGGTGTTTACGGTCAATTATTTTGCACTGATCTCAAATTCCTGCCAGAAAATGGGCGTAAAATATGTGTCATGGACGTGTGACAATCCACTGATCAGCATGTATCATGTCTCTGTTTTTAACGACTGCAACTACATTTTTACGTTTGATAAAACAAACTATCTGGAATTTAAAGAGATGGGGGTAAAACATATCTGGTATCTTCCGCTTGCAGTGGATGCTGACCGGGTTGATGCGATTTTACAGAAGTCAGAGGACAGTGTAAAATACGGCGGTGACATTGCATTCGTGGGAAGCCTTTATGAGAGAAATTCCTACGACAGGATCAAGCCTACGCTGCCGGAATATCTGAGAGGCTATTTTGATGCGGTGATGGAAGCACAGCTTAACATCAGTGGTGCAAATATCGTGGAACCAATGCTCACAACGGATATTTTAGAACAGCTGCAACAGCATTTTTCACTGGAAAAGTCGGAGGGTTCTTTCTCGGATCTCGGACTGATCTTCCAGACAACGGTGCTTGGGTTTAAAATCGCAGAGATTGAGAGACGGCGCGCGCTGATTGAACTGTCAAAACATTTCCGTGTGAATGTGTATAGTAACAGCAATGTCTCGGATCTTGTGAGAGTGCAGTACTGCGGCTCTGTCGATTATTGGAGCGAGATGCCAAAAGTGTTCCATGAGTCGAAAATAAACCTGAACTTCACGATCCCCAATATTAAAAGCGGGATTCCGCTCCGCATATGGGATGTACTGGGGGCAGGAGGATTTCTGATGACAAATTATCAGGCGGAGATCCCTCTTTATTTTAAGGAAGGGGAAGACCTGATATGTTTTGACGGTGTGGAAGATCTGGCAGAGAAAGCGGGCTATTATCTGGAACATGAGAAGGAGCGGAGGGAGATTGCCCATAACGGCTATGAGAAAGTGAAACAACATCATTCTTATGTAAACCGTATAGAGACAATTTTAGAGACGATCGCATAAAAAAGACTGTTGCATGAAAGCTGATTCATGTGACAGTCTTTTTAACAATAGCGGTCTAACATCATTCCGGAGTAGATCGAAGTGATATATGGTGTCGCAAAATTATGTCCGGGGTTCTTGTAGGCTACAATAATTTTGTTCACGTAATTCATCGGGTCAATAGACGCCTCTGCTGCTTTGCTGTTTAATGTGTCCTTAAATTGATTCAGGATCGCAAAATTATCCTGCGCATCTTCTGCAGTTGCGGCATCATACAGAAGACTGCGGTCAATATGCAGATAATTATCGGCGTCTAATTCCAATCCCATCGCTTCTAATTCATTGCGGTAGTCTTTTGCAACACTGCTCATGTCAGAGACGAGCTTATTAGGACGCTGGGCATCAGAATACGAATGACCGATCCTGATCACTTCGTTATAAGCATTGGCGAGTCTGCTGACATTGTCCGCAACGGCATCGGCATCTGTCTTGAAATCAATCGTTGCCTCTGAGCCATCCTTGCTGATTCCGTTTAATGTCAGATTAAACTGGTTATTTACCATAAATGAATTCGAGTAGGAGGAATGTTCTTTCCCATTTAAAACAAAAGAAGAATTCCCGGCTTTCTGCGCGATCTGATTGATTCCTAAAAGCTTCATAGCGTGCATGGAGGAGGGACTTGCATCCGGCAGGATCTGGAACAGATAGTCTTCATCATCTGCAATGCCGGTCTGGCTGGAGGAGAGCACAAGTGCATTATCTCCTTTGCTGTTCTGGACCATGGAGGCATTGATGCCGATTTTCGAGTGGTTGATCAACTGCATCAGTTTTTGCTGGACATCTGCATTGGAATCCTTACGGTCGATAGAAAACTGAAATTCATAAGAATTCGTATTCGTGTTCAGGTCAAAGGAATAAATGCCGGGTGTAAACTGATAACGATCCGGCTGAAGGTAATTTCCACGGTTAATCTGTTCTGCTGCTAACTGCTTTACTGCTATATGAAAGGTAGTTGTATCCGGAGTGTCGTCGTTTCCAATGTATTCTGCGGTTACGACATCTTCGTCCGAAGACTGGGCGATCTTTTTGGAAAAAGCTTTTTCAATACCCTGATCGCTGCCTGAAAGTGAAGCTGCGATATGCTGGATGTCTCCGACACTTTCCTTGATATCAATCGCATATTTTTTTGCTTCCCCGAGGTTTTTGATCTTGTACAGAGGGGATTCTTTATTTGTTTTTACAATTTTATTATAAGTGTCACGCAGCTGGCTTTTCTTGTGCGTGTCATAGCGCGATACAGTCGAATTGCCATAAGTACTCAGATAGTACTGGTAGGCACTGTCAATGGCTGCCATAGATGTTCCCCTCCTTTCTTCCTTGAAATCATAATGCAGTACTGTCTTAATATAATAAGAAGTAATTCGTTATGCGGGGATGAAAATCCGTTTCATTAAATTACAGAATATATATCGGTAGTTCTATAAAAAATATTTATCTTTTTTTACATTATTATAGGAAATGTGGAAAAAAGCAAGAAAAAAACAAAAAAATTTGTTGACGACCAATATTCTGTGTGCTATATTAGTCTAGCGATGGAAGTAGGTCTTTTTTTTATGCCTTTTTTTAGGTCGGACTTATTTTCGACTAAAAGGTGTAGAAAAACACAAAGAATTTAATGGAGGTGGAAGTTGTGCGCACGAAAATAACACTGGCATGTACAGAATGCAAGAATCGTAATTACAACACGACAAAAGACAAGAAAGCTCATCCAGACAGAATGGAAACCAAAAAGTATTGTAGATTCTGTAAGACTCATACATTACACAAGGAAACCAAATAGTTTAGCTGGGTGAAGGAGTGAGAAAATGGGAGAAACCGAGAAATTAGTAAAAGCTCCGGAAAATGGTCAGCACATGAGCCTGCTGGCGAAACTGTCGAGCTGGTTTACCGGTCTCAAGGCTGAATTCAACAAGATTATTTGGCCAGACAAACAATCACTTGCAAGACAGACAGGAGCCGTTGTTACGACGTCTGTTGTTTTAGGTCTTGTCATCGCCCTTCTGGATTTTTTGATCCAGTATGGCGTTGATTTCCTTGTAGGTTTAAGTTTTTAATTGGAGGCAAAGGTAATTATGGCAGAAGCACACTGGTATGTAGTTCATACCTACTCAGGATATGAGAATAAGGTAAAAGCCAATATCGACAAGACAATCGAAAACAGACATCTGGAAGATCAGATCTTAGAGGTCCGTGTTCCGATGCAGGACGTTGTTGAGTTGAAGAATGGCGCAAATAAAACCGTATCAAAGAAGATGTTTCCGGGATACGTACTTATCAATATGGTTATGAATGATGACACCTGGTATGTTGTCAGAAATACCCGTGGTGTTACCGGATTCGTTGGTCCGGGAAGCAAGCCGGTACCGCTTACCGATATGGAAATGAAACCATTAGGTATCAAGACTGAGAACGTTGAGGTTGATTTTGCAGAGGGTGACACAGTGACTGTTATCGGCGGTGTCTGGAAGGATACTGTTGGTGTGATCCAGTCCATGAACCACAGCAAGCAGATCGTTACCATCAATGTGGAACTTTTTGGTCGCGAAACACCAGTAGAAATAAGTTTCGCAGATATTAAGCTTATGAAATAAGCAGACTTGTATGACAAGTTCAAAATTTATTAAGGAGGCAATTTTCCAATGGCAAAGAAAGTAGAAGGATACATCAAATTGCAGATTCCTGCGGGCAAGGCTACACCTGCTCCTCCAGTTGGACCTGCACTTGGACAGCACGGCGTTAACATCGTTGAATTTACAAAACAGTTCAACGCAAGAACAGCCGATCAGGGAGATTTAATCATTCCTGTAGTTATTACAGTATACGCAGACAGAAGCTTCAGCTTCGTTACAAAGACACCACCTGCTCCTGTATTAATTAAGAAAGCCTGCAACATCAAATCTGGTTCTGCTGCACCGAACAAGGCAAAAGTTGCTACACTTTCCAAAGCAAAATTACAGGAAATCGCAGAATTAAAAATGCCAGACTTAAATGCAGCATCTCTTGAGGCAGCTATGAGCATGATCGCAGGAACTGCAAGAAGTATGGGTGTTACTGTAGAAGAATAAGATTTTACAGTACAGGCCGGACGGTTTAACCACACCGGCAGATAGTCACTATGAACGATTATGTGGGAGGGA